>Ga0209269_1000064_pt1 | contig 190620 bp, 188 predicted proteins | sample MTBAKMMethaMetaG_FD_187455 | JGI IMG/M metagenome (GOLD analysis project Ga0209269, IMG submission 187455) | Enrichment culture microbial communities from Arthur Kill intertidal strait, New Jersey, USA, that are MTBE-degrading - MTBE-AKM (Arthur... | ecosystem: Environmental > Aquatic > Marine...
GCAGACCCTGTCCCGATAACGTCAGCGCCATGATGGCACCACGCTCCTCCGCGCTCAGGTGTTCGTAGTGCTTCTTCATGCAACATCTCCTCCTTTGGAAATGTTGCACTTGGTCCTTGAAACCGCCTTACTTCTCTTTTGGCGAAGCAAAAGAAAGTAACCTGCTGTCGGGCAGTCCCCGACACCTAAACCATCCGCGCAGAGCGCGACCCACGGATGCGACCACCAAGGTCGCGCCCATGGGGCGTTTTTTACCAGGGGCTTACTGCCACTCGTCGGCACCCACGTCCGGCGGGTTGGACCGGGCCTGCCCGTCGACGTCGGTGGCCGGCGTTACGCCCGTCACCGTGGCGCCCCGGTTGACGGCGGGGGAGGCGGCTTGAAGATGGAAGTTGCCGGCGGGGGTGAGCAGGCCGCCGGCAGGGGTGGCGAGGCCGAAGCGCACGTCGATCCAGTTGCCGCCCTCGTCGAAGGCGGTGGCGGTTTCGATGGCGCCGGGCTGGCCCAGGCGTCCCACCGCCGCTTCACCCACGAACAGGGGGTCGGCCATCTGGTTGCTGGGATCGTAGCCGGCGGCGTCGGTGAGGATGCCGGAAACCGGGTTCAGCTTGTCCGCCGGGTTCACCGTGTCCACCACCGCCAAGTCCCAGAAGGCGCCGGTCGGGTTGGGATACAGGCCGAAGACGGCGGGGGTGACGGTGTTGTCGATGGCCCAGTAGGACGACCGGTTGTGCCACAGGATGTTGTTCACCAGGGTGGGGTTGGAATAGGCCGTCTTGTAGGGCTTGACCCTCGTGCCGTTGCCGATGGTGTTGTACAGCAGGGTGCTGTGGGCCCGGGAGACGACGCCCGCCGGCTGGGGTTTGGACACGTTGGGGCTGCCGGGGGGGAAGGCGGCGCCGGCGGTGGCGGTGCTTTCGTTGTCGGCGATGGTGTTGTTGGCGATGGTGGCCATCACCACGTTCTGCAGGGCGATGCCTCCGCCCCCCATGCCGGCCACGTTGTCCACGATCATATTGTTTTCCACCTTCAGCCGGTTCCAGGCGACGTCGTAGTTGGGGGCCACGCTGATGTCCCGGCCGTTGACGAACTGGGCTGCGATGCCGCCGCCGTCGCCGGCTCCGGCCAGGTTGCCCTGGATCAGGTTGCCGGTTACGGTGACCGAGCCGGAGCCGGCGGAGAGGGTGCCGGGTACCGCCGGGGACTGGCCGCCGATGAAGATGCCGCCGCCGGACACGCCGCTGGCCGGGTTGAAGGACTGGTTGAAGAGGATGGTGTTGTTGGCGATGGTGCCCCGGTTGCTGCTGCCCAGGTGGCCGATGCCGCCGCCGTCGCCGCCGCTGAAGTTGCCGCAGATGTAGTTGTTGCTCACGTTGTACACCTGGGTGCCGGCGTAGAGCGACAGGCCGCCGCCCGAACCGCCCTCGCCGCCGTTATAGGCGATGTGGTTGTGGTGGACGTTGGCGAAGTCGTTGTCGGCGCTGGTGACCGCCAGGACGGGATGGCCGAAGCGCACGCCGCCGCCGAAGGGGCCGGAGTTGCCGGAAATCCGGTTGTTGCTGATCTCCAGGTACTTGGCGTAGCCGTTGACCATGATGCCGCCGCCGCTGACGCTGCCGTCGATGGAGAGGCCGTCGATGCGGGCGTGGTTGGTATTGTTGAAGGCCTGGGTGCCGGCGGCCTTGGCCGCCACCAGGATGCCGGGGCCCTCTTCGGTGGTGAACAGGGTGGTCTGGCCCGGGGGCTGCTGGCCGGGGACCAGGTCGAACTGGCCCAGGGCATACAGCTGCTCCACCTTGGTGCGCCAACTGGCGAGCTGGGTGGGAGAGGCCTTGGCGTTGAGGTGGGTGGACAGGGCGCCCCAGCCCTGGAGCCGCACTTTCTTGTTCATCACCACCAGTTCGTTGTACACGCCGGGGGCCACCAGGATCAGGTCGCCGGGCATGGCGCGGTCGATGGCCGCCTGGATGCTGCCGCCGGGGGCGACGCGGATCGGCGGTTTGCCGCCCACGGTGACGGTGACCCCCAGGAGGGAGTCCTTGCCGGTGTCGTCGCGCTTGACCACCAGCTCGCCGCTGGGGGTGCCGAAGGGTACCGCCACTTCCACCAGGCCGTTGCTCCAGGAGCGCACCGGCAGGGTCACGCCCCCCAGGGTGACGGTGCCGGCGGCGGCGCCGAAGCCGAAGTCCCGGGGAAGGGTCCGGGGCGAGGCGGGAGTCCCGTCATAGGACGGGTTGGGCACGTCCACGGTGCCGGCGGAGACGATGGTGAGGGTGGCGGGTGTGGTCTGCTCGGTGACGCCCTGGGGCACGTAGGGGCCGTTCTGGGTCACGCCCTTGCCGTTTTTGCCGTTCACCGAGAACACCACCGGGGTGCCGTCGCTGAATTCGCAGTCCACCGGGAACTGCACCGAGCTGGGGAAGGCGGCCACCGGCACCACCGGGGTGTCGAGATAGGTGGTCTTGCCCGGCATGTACTGGAAGGTGTAGCAGAACTGGCTGTACTTGCGGTCGAAATAGGGGTCCAGCACCAGGTTGCCGGCGCCGTCGGGGACCGGCCCCGGGTCGTTGATGCAGGTGGTGAGCATGTTGGGGGACACGCCGGAAGGCATGGGGATGTTCACCGAGTAGGAGGACGGGGCCAGGGCGTTGAACTCGCCCCACTGGTCCGCATGCACCCGGGAGATTTCCTTGCCGGTCCAGTCGCGGATCGACACCGGCACCCAGGAGGGGGCGTGCTTCTCGCCCCAGGTGGGGGCGTTGGGGTCGAACTCGTTGGTGGTGCCGTCCAGGATCATGCCCACGATGTGGGCGGCGATGGGCACCTCGGTGAACAGGAAGAAGTCCACCGCGGCGTTCTTGCCCTGGGCCACGTCGATGGTCTTGCGGTCGCACAGGGGACGGGTCTGGCCGGCATAGGCGGAGGGCACGCCGGGGAACAGGGCCAGTTCGGCGGGCACCGTGTGGGGGTCGCCCACGCACACCGGGGGCAGCAGCAGGGTGCCCGGGGTGTAGGCGTCGCCGAAGTCCACGTTCTTGTCCTCTTCCTTCACCGTCTGGTAGCCCGGGGGCGCCACGGATTCCACGATGTACTTGCCGACGGGCAGTTCCGGCTTGCCGGCGGCGCTGCCGAAGGCGTAGCCGCCGTCGAACAGGGCCGGGCGCACCTGGTTCATGTTGCGCATGCTGTCGAAGCAGTCGATGGCGACGCCGTTGGAGCTGAACGGCGTGCCCTGGCAGCCGGTGGGCGGGTTGTCGTCCCAGCTGTCGGTGTAGGCGACGTCATAGGCGTCGCCCCGGTCGAACAGGCCGTTGCCGTTGCGGTCCACGTCCTCGGGGCCGGGGAAGTTGCCCTGGGGCATGTGGTCGAGGTCCGCCAGGGTGGAGGCGCCGTCGCCGTTCAAATCATCGGCGACGTTGTCGCCGTTGGCGTCCCGGTACAGGTTCACCTGGACCCGGGGAATGCCCGGCTCCCAGTTTTCCGCCACGGCGAAGCGGGGATCGGCTTCGGCACGGGTGGTGGAGTAGTGGACGATGCCGGTGATGCCGCCGTTCTCGCCGGGGGCGTAGTTGTTCTTGCCCCACTCGATCACGTTGGTCTGGCCCCGGAACACCTGGAAGCCTTCCAGCAGGACCGGGCCGGTTTCGGTGCGGTAGGGGGCGCCGGCGTTGTCGGATTGGGGCTGGGGGGTGAGCTTGTTCCAGGAGGGCATGGCCCAACCCGCGTCTGCCGGCACCACGCCGCCGTTGTCCACCACCACGGTGGCGCCGGTGGCCTTGAAGCGGGCGAAGTCCACTTCCGCCACCAGCCAGTTGAAGAAGGCGAACACCTCGGAGAAGTTGGTTTCCCCGCCGGGGTCCGTGGCCTGGGTCTGGTAGATGCTGCCGTCCCGGAAGCGCAGGTTCACCAGTTGGTCCGGCAGGCCCGCCTCGCCGGGGTCGCGGAAACCGTTGTTGTTGGCGTCGAAGAACACCCGGCTGTCCATGCGGGCGAACCAGCTGAACACCGGCACGTCGCCCACGTTCACCGGGCCGCCGGCAGCGGGAACGGTGACGTTGGTGGTGGTCATCAGCACGTCCAGGTTGTCGTCCCACACCACCAGCTGGTAGCTGCCGGGGCGCACGTTGGGGATGGTGAAGCTGCTGCCGGTGTTGCAGGGGGCGGTGAACACCGCGTGGCCGCCGGCCACCGCCAATTCGTTGAGGCCGATGCGGCACTGGGGCACCGGGTCGCCGCCGTAGACCGAGAAGTCGGGGGAGCGGGCGGTGTGGCGGTTGACCACCCGGCCGCTGACGGTGCTGGTGCCGGTGAGCACGGTGGGGTCGGAAATGGTTTTGACGAAGCCGGCGAAGATGTGGTGCACCGGGGGGCCGAACTCCTGGAAGAAGCTGGGCTCGTTGGCCTTCACCCAGGTGTCCAGGCCCTTGGTGCCCTCCTTGGTGGAGGTCTGGACCCAGCCCAGGCCGGCGGGGGGAATCACCTCGACGGTGTACTTGGCCGGGGCCAGGTTCTTGACCAGCACCGTGCCGTCGGCCTTGGTGGTTAGGAAGCCGGCACCCACGGCCAGCACCACCGGGGAGCCGGTGGCGTCGAGAAGGTAGTTGCCGGCGGCGTCCTGCTGGTAGGTGGTGCCGATGGGATTGCCGAAGGCGTCCTGGGTCACCTGGCCGCCGGAGGCGCCGTAGGTGCCGCCGGCCTCCTTGAGGGTGACGGTGAAGCCCGCCAGGCCCAGTTCCTGGGGCAGGTCGGCGCCGCCGTTGAGGGGCTGGCTGTCCTCGAACACCATGATGGAAATCTGCGCCGTGGGGATGGGGGTCTTGACCACGTGGATCTGCACCGACGGCTGCCCCGCGGCCAGGGGCGCCGCGCCCATCTGGTAGCCGCCGTCGGGCAGCACCGAGATGAAGTAGCGCTTGGTGGGGTCGGGGATGTCCGGCATGGCGGGGGCCCGGCCCGAGGCCACCACCGGCATGTAGCTGGTGTGGAAACCCAGGGAGAGGTTGCTGCCGTCCGCCGGCAGGCCGGGGACGGAGTCCTTGGTAGCGTCTTCCTCCAACAGCCAGCGGAAGCCGGTGACCGGGGCGCCGTCGGAGCCGGTGACCTGGATGTCGATGGGCGCGGCCCCCGTTACCTGCGGGCTCAGGGTGGCGAACAGCGCGGCGATGGCCAGATGCATCCTGGTCCGCGAAAATTGGGTCTTGCTTCCGGTTGAGGATTTCATGTCACGCCCCTATGCAGTGGATGTCGGGTTTGCTGCCGTCGAAATGGGGCATGCCGTCCCCACGGACGGATCCCTTAAGGGAAAAAGTAGGCGAGAAAGGGCGTTACGGCTGCGAGGACAAACCCGCATTTCTTAAGGGAAATATCCCGCAATGGGCGGGGAGGGGCTGTAGGTCGGACATACATGTCCGACTATGTCCGGCGGAGTGCTTGAGTGGCTGGTCGGACATGTATGTCCGACCTACGGGGGCTTGTGCCCGACCTACTCGGGGGAGGTGTGCCGGGCCGCGGCGATGCCGTCCACGATGGCGCCGATCTCCTCGTCCAGGGCGTCCCCCTTGGACAGGAAGTGGTCGGCGCCGAAGCGGGCGGCGGCCTCCCGGTAGACCGGCAGGTCATAGGCGGTGATGACCACCACGGCGGACCGGGCGTGTTCGGCCTTGATCGGCTTCAGCAGGTCGATGCCGTTGACGGTGGGCAGGTGCAGGTCCAGCAGCACCACGTCGGGCTTGAGGATGGCCACTTCCTTCAGCCCGTCGGGGCCGTCCTCGGCCTCCACCACGATCATCCCCGGCCAGCGGGCGGCGAGGAGGGCATGGAGGGTGCCGCGGAAGGAGGGGTTGTCCTCGATGATGAGGGTCTTGAAGCGGGCGGCGAGGAGGGATTCCACTGTTTCGACGATCACCGTCTCGGAGGATTCGTCCTTGACGATGAAATGGCTGGCGCCGCAGTGGATGGCCGCTTCCCGGTACTCGGGCAGGTCGTGGCTGGTGACGATGCAGACGACGGTGTCGGCATGGGCGGCCTTGATCGCCCGGGTGGCGTCCAGGCCGCTCATGCCCGGCAGGCGGATGTCCATGAAGACCAGGTCGGGGTGGGTGTCCGAGGCGAGTTGCAGGGCGTTCTCCCCGTCCTCCGCCTCGGTGATGCTCATGAACGGAAAGCTCCGCGCCAGCACCCGGCTTAGGGTCTGGCGGAAAACCGCATTGTCTTCGGCGATCAGCGTGTTGAACATGTGTCTTCCAACCGTACCGGTTATCTCCCGTCTTATATCGTCATGGTAGGCCCCGGGCGGCGGGAGGCCATGAGGAATACCCCCCTGTTTTTGCGGTGGAAAGGCTGTAATCGGGGGCCGGGTAAGCCCTTTAGATAGAGAGGACAGACGTAGGTCGGACATACATGTTCGACGCATTTGCTGCACGTTCTGCTCTGTAATAATGGGCTGGGGAAACCCCTTGGCAAATCAAGCGGGTCAGGCGTGGAGGCACGGCCCGCTTCCGGTCGCAAGCGTATTCGAAAGGGGCACGTAGCTTGTCGTAGGAGCGCCCCATGGGCGCGACGGTACGCGGATCGCGCCCATGGGGCGCTCCTACTTGCGAGCTTGATATTGCCGATAATATCCCATCACCTTGGGTACGTAGTTGGCGGTTTCCCGGTAGGGGGGGATGCGGTTGCCGTATTTGGCGACGGCGTTTTCGCCGGCGTTGTAAGCGGCGATGGCGAGGTTGAGGTCGTTGTCGAACATCGCCAGCAGGTCCCGCAGGTAGCGGGCGCCGCCATCGATGTTCTGGGCCGGGTCGAAGGAATCGGCGACGCCGTAGCGCCGTGCCGTCATGGGCATGAGTTGCATCATTCCCGCCGCGCCCTTGGGGGAGACGGCTTTGGGGTTGTAGCGGGATTCCACCGAGATCACGGCGTGGAGCAGGGCGCTGTCCAGGCCGTGGCTGCGGGCGATGTCGTCCACCAGCCGGTCGTAGTTGGCTTTCTTGGCCAGGAGGGGCAGGGTCTTCTTGCCTGCGGCGGGGGCCGGGTCGGTGCCGCCGTTTTTCTCCCGCAGCAGTACGGTGTAGCGGCGGTCCGTCGGCGTGTTGCTCAAATGAACGGTGCCGTCCTCGCTGGTATAGGTATAGATGTTGGCCGCCACCTGGCCCGACAGGCACAGGCCCAACAGCATCAGGAATTGCAGGCGTTTTGGCAATGGCATGGGGGGTCCTCCTTTTTGGGGGGGGCGCAATTGTTGAGCTCGTATTTGGTGGATTCACTGTATGTCCCCACCCGGGGCCTTGCCATACAATGAAGACAGTAAATCCAGGCAGGGTTCTGGAGTAGTGTTGTTCCAGCGAATTGATTTTGAATATTATTTTTCTGTGATCCCGGCCCGTTTTTTGAGGGGGACGCCATGTTCAAACTACTGCGGTTCTACTCGGTGGCGAGCTTCATCAGCATCGCGGTGGCGGCGCTGCTGCTGGCCCTGTTCTATCGCCAGGTGACGGTGAGCGGCGTCGTTGAACTGGCGGAAAAGAGCAACGTCACCCTGGCCCGGACGGCCTTGTCCTCTGTCCGTCACGGCCTGGTGGCCTACCTGGCATTGGTGGCGGATGCCGGCGGGGAAACGCCCGCCGCGGAACTTCATCCGCCCCACCGGCTGATGGGGGAAATCAGTGCCCTGATGCGGGACGCGGCGATAACGCGGATCAAGGTCTACAACCGCAAGGGGACGGTGGTTTTTTCCACCAAGATGTCCCAGATCGGCAAGGACCAAAGCCGCAACCCGGCTTTCGCTGCCGCCCTCAACGGCCGGATCACCAGCAAGCTGGTTTACCGCGATACCTTCAATACCTTCGATGCCGTCACCGAGGAGGACAACCTGATCCAGACCTACCTGCCGGTGCAGGCCGGGCCCGCCGAGCCCATCGAAGGCGTGTTCGAAATCTATACCGACGTGAACCATCTGGTGGTCGATAACGAACGCAGCCTGTTCGTCATCATGCTCGGCGCCGGGGGCATCCTGCTGGCCCTGTACGGCATTCTGGTGCTCCTGGTGCGTTACGCCCGGGGCATCATCGACGAGCAGCAGCAGACCATCCGGGAGCGGACGGCGATCCTGGAGGTGCTGTCGGCCCAGATGTTGAAAAGCGAGGAGATGGAGAAGAAGAAAATGGCCTTCGAGTTGCACGAGGGCCTGGCCCAGACCCTGGCCGCCATCAAAGTGCTGGTGGAGAATGCCCGCCAGCGGCTGGATGCCGATGACGCCAAGTCCCTGGAGGCCATCGTGCCGGCGTTGCAGGACACCATTCGGGAGGTGCGGACCATGGCGACGGAACTGCGCCCCTCCAGCCTGGACGACCTGGGTCTTTTGCCGGCCCTCAAGGAGTTCTCGGGGCGTTTCGAGGAGCTGCATCCGGACATCCGCCTGGAGCAGGATGTGGCCATGGAGGAGCGTGCCATTCCCCCGCCCTTGAAAGTCGTGCTGTACCGCATCGTGGAGTCGGCGGTGAAGGCCCTCGCCCAACCGGGAAACATCGATCGCATCCGTCTTTCCCTCCGCCAGGCGGGGCAGAAGGTGACGCTGGAGATCAATGACCTGCCGACCGCGGCCGCCGGCACCGCGCCGGGCGCTGACGACGGGGAGCTGCAAATGCGTTTCGCCGACATGCAGGAGCGGGCCATTCTCTCCGGGGGGGTGTTCTCCATGGAACGCAACGGGAGGGGGGGCGTTACCCTGCGGGCCGCCTGGGCGGCCCGGCCCGGTTAAAACCGGTAGTCCATTCCCGCCGCCAGGGTCTGGTCGCTGAAATCCCGCCGGTATTCCAGCCCGTAGCGGGCGAACAGGACGAAATGCCTGCCCCGGGTGAGGGCGAAGCCCAGGCCGGCGGTGAGGGTGTCGGTGGTCCGGGTGTCGCCGTAGACCGTGAAGTCCCCCGTCTGCCCGTCGAGGCCGGCGGTGACCGCCCGGTCGTCCAGGGGGCGCTCCCGCGCCCAGCCCAGCTGGAGGTGAGGGGACAGCACGCTGCCGTCGGCCTGGGCGGCATCCCAGGACACGTTCACGCCCAGGTGGCTGCGCAGGGTGCGGTTGCGCACCGATTTCACCCGCAGGTTCAGACTGTCGGCGCCGCGTTCGGTGACGCCGTCCCGGTGGCTGTAGAAATAATCCAGGGTGGCGGCGGGCACCACGTTCACCGTGTCCAGGGGCAGGCGGTAGCCCACCCGCAGGCGGCCGTTCAGGTCCCATCCGCCGGGACGGGAGACGGCGCTGCGGGACAGGTCGGAAAAGGCGATGTGCCGGCTGGCGTCTCCCCCGGACAGGCCGGCGCTGAGGCCCCCTTGGAGGAACAGCTTGCCGGAAAAGCGGGCGGCGTAGATTCCCGCCTTGGCGTAGTTCATCCGGGCGCCGCCGCCGGGGCCGGTCCACTTGAGGTCGGTGTGGGCCAGCCCGGCGGAAAACCCCACCAGGAGGTCGTCGGCCACTCGGTTGTCGACCCCGGCGAAAAGTCCCGCTGCGGAGGCGTTGTAGCCCAGGTCTCCCGCCCGTTGTACGCTTCCCGCCGCCCGCAGCCAGTATTTCCGGCCGGGCGCTCCGTCTTCCGCCGGCAGAGTGACCGGCCCGGCGAAATGAACCGGGCGGCCCGGCCGGATGCTGCCGAGGGTATCCACCACCCGCAGGTCCACCGGGTCGTTGAACTGCACTTCGGCACGGAGGGAAGCGGCAGCCAGGTTGTCGAAACGGGCGGGGCTGATCTGGTCCAGGGCGCTGCGCAGCTGGTCGGCCTTGGTGCCGAGGTATAGCAGGTCCAGCTGGGTGTAGACCGTCTCCAGGTCGGAATAGGCGGCGGGAATGCGCCCGTCCAGATAGGCCGCCACGCGGTTGGCGTTGCCCGATGGCGCCAGCAGCCGGTAGCACAGGATGCAGTCCTGGATGGCCTGCTGGTTGAAGAAGTTGTCCGCGGGAACGTAGGGCGGGCCGATCAGCTTGGACTGCTGGCCGCCGCCGCTGCCCCAGCCGGCGATGGGGGCGGCGATGCCGGTGTACATCTTGAAGCCGGTGGGGGTCAGGACCATGGTCATATGGGTGGGGAAGGCCGGCAGGGCGAACTTGTCCCGAACCTGGGCCCGGGTCAGGCCACGGACCTCGGAGGAGCGCATGATCCAGGTGCCCACCGGGTTGGACGGGTTGACCGGGTCGGTGGGGTTGTAGAAGCGCACGAAGTACTGGGGGACGGTGGTCCGGATGGTGGTGACGTCGGTGGGCAGGTCGAAGGGGGGCAGTCCCCCCAGCCGCCCATTGACCGTGGCCGCCGTCTCCACGATGAGCAGGGTGCCGATGGGCTGGGCCAGGTTGCGCCAGTCCTCCGCCCAGGCAAAGGGCGGGAGGAGAGCGGCCAGGGCCAGCAACAGGAGGCGGAATCGGGGCACGGAAATCTCCAAGGGGGGAGGGCCTGTCCATGATTGTAAACCACAGCCGGAAACACGGCGGGCGGGGAATTTGGTATAAGCTAAAGGCGGACAACAGGGCGAGGAAAGGGCAAGGTGGCGGCGAAGCTGGTTGAGACGCGCAGCGAAGGGAAAGCAATCCTGGCCCTGTCGGGACGCCTGGACGCCTATTCGGTGGCCGAGGCCTGGAAGGGGGCGCGCCAGGCCCTGGAGCGCAACCGCAGCCTGCCGGTGACGGTGGATGCGTCGGGGGTGGAGTACTGCGACGGCGCCGGCGTCGCCTTGCTGGTGGACCTGCTGCGCCAGCCGCGCCCGGTGGGGGCGAAGGTGACGGTGCTCAACCTGGCGGAACCTTTTCAGCGCCTGCTGGCGCCCTTCGATCCGGAAAGTTTCGCCACCGCCGCGTGCCCCCTGGCGCCGCCCGTTTCTCCGGTGGAGCGGGCGGGCCGGGCCGCTGCCCAGGCGGGGCGGGAGCTGTGGGAACTGGTGGCCTTCGTGGGGGAGGCGGGAGCGGCCCTGGCCGCCGGCCTGCGCCATCCCCGCCGGGTGCGCTGGAAGGACACCCTGGCCGTGGCGGCGGAGGCGGGCGCCAACGCCCTGCCCATCGTGGCCCTGATCGCCTTCCTGATGGGGGTGATCCTGGCCTTCCAGTCGGCGGTGGCCATGAAGCAGTTCGGCGCGGAGATCTTCGTTGCCAACCTGGTGGGGCTCTCCCTGCTGCGGGAACTGGGGCCCCTGATGACCGCCATCCTGCTGGCCGGCCGCTCGGCGGCGGCCTTCGCGGCGGAGATCGGCACCATGAAGGTGGACGAGGAGATCGACGCCCTCACCACCATGGGCCTGGACCCGGTGCGCTTCCTGGCGGTGCCCCGGATTTTCGCCGCGGTGGCGGTGACGCCCCTGCTCACGGTGTTCGCCGATTTCGTCGGCCTGTTCGGCGGCGGGCTGGTGATGCTCAGCTTCGACATCCCCTGGGTCACCTATTACCGCCAGCTCACGTCCATGGTCAACCTGGAGGATTTTTTCGGCGGCCTGATCAAGGCCTGCGTGTTCGGTCTGCTGGTGGCCGGCATCGGCTGCCTGCGGGGCCTGCAGACCCGGAACGGGGCGTCGGCGGTGGGCATTTCCACCACCCGCGCGGTGGTCAGCGCCATCGTCCTGATCGTCATCGCCGACGGGGTGTTCGCGGTGATGTTCTACTACCTGGATTACTGATATGGACTTTTGTAGCGCAGGTGACGTCGCCTGCATTCGGTTTGAGGGGCAGGCAAGGTCGCCTGTGCTACGGCGTGACGACTGACGAAGCGCTCATCCAGGTGCGGGACCTCACCGCCGGCTACGGCGACGACGTCCTGTTGCGGGAGGTGAGTTTCGACGTCCGCCGGGGAGAGGTGTTCGTCATCCTCGGCGGCTCCGGCTGCGGCAAGAGCACGCTGCTGAAGCACCTGATCGGGCTCTACCGTCCCCTGGCTGGGCGTGTCCTCATCGGCGGCGACGACCTGGTAACGGCGGAAGGCGCGGAGCGTCTGGCCCTGCTGCGCCGTTTCGGGGTGATGTACCAGTCGGGGGCCCTGTTCGGCTCCATGACCCTGCTGGAAAACGTGCGCCTGCCCCTGGAGGAATATACCGATCTGCCCGACGAGGCCATGGACCTGGTGGCCCGGCTGAAGCTGGACCTGGTGGGGTTGGCGCCTTTCTGCGGCCACCTGCCGGCGGAACTCAGCGGCGGGATGCAGAAGCGGGCGGCCATCGCCCGGGCCATGGCCCTGGACCCGGCGATCCTGTTTTTGGACGAGCCCTCCGCCGGCCTGGACCCGATCACTTCCGCCGAACTGGACCAGCTGGTCCTGCGCCTGGCCCGCAGCCTGGGCATCACCTTCGTGGTGGTGACCCACGAGCTGCCCAGCATCTATGCCATCGCCGATCGGGTTATCATGCTGGACAAGTCGGCCCGGGGCATCATCGCCGAAGGCCGGCCGGAGGAGCTGCGGGACCATAGCGACAATCCCTGGGTGCGCCGGTTCTTCAACCGGGAGGCGGAACAGTGAGTCAGAAGACCGATTATTTCAAGCTGGGCATTTTCATCCTGGTGGCTGCCGGCCTGCTGGTGACGGCGGTGCTGGTGCTGGGGGCGGGCGCCCTGTTCCGCGACACGGTGACCCTGGAAACCTATTTCAACGAGTCGGTGCAGGGTCTCAACGTGGGGTCCAAGGTCAAGCTGCGGGGGGTGGCCATCGGCGAGGTGAGCAGTATCGGTTTTACCTATACCCGGTACGAGCAGGACAAGCCCGTCAGCCAGCGCCGCCAGTACGTGCTGGTGGAGGCCCAACTGTCCCGCAAGCAACTGGGCGCGGTGGACGGCGGCACCCACGGCGCCGACCTCAAGCAGTACATCGATCGGGGACTGCGGGTGCGCATGGCGGCCCAGGGCCTCACCGGCACCAATTACCTGGAACTGGACTACGTGGACCCCAAGGCCAACCCGGCCCTGCCCATCGACTGGGAGCCGGAGAACATCTACGTCCCGTCCGCTCCGAGTACCGTCACCCAGTTCGTCAACACCGCGGAAAGCCTGCTGCGCAAGCTGGACCGGATGGACATCGACCGCCTGATGGGAAATCTCAACAATCTGGTGGCGACCCTCAACGCCAAGGCGGAGAAATTCCCCATGGACCAGATCGGCAGCGACATGGCCGCTACCCTGGGGGAACTGCACTCCCTTACCTCGGCCCTCAACCGCATGACGGCGAACCCGGACGTGGCGGCCCTGCCCGAGAACCTGGCGGCCACCGCCAAGCGCCTGCGCCAGATCGCCGAAGACCCCAAGTTCCAGCGTTCCGTGGAGGCCCTGGAACGCACCCTGACCCGGGCCGAGAAAATTTTTTCCGGCCGGGAGCAGGACGTGGCCGGTACCCTGGAAGCCCTGCGCCAGACCAGCGAAAACCTGCGGGACTTGAGCGAATCCGCGCGGCGCTATCCTGCCGGCGTACTGTTCGCCGACCCGCCGCCCCCCAGCGAGGTGACCCGATGACGAAGCTGTTTTCCCTGATTTTCCTCGCCCTGGCTTTGGCCGGTTGCAGCCTGAACCGTCCGCCGGTGGCGAAGCAGACTTATTTGCTGGAAGCGGAGCGCCCCGGTGCGCCGGCCCAGGCCCTGCCGGCGACGGTGCGGGTGGGGGCCTTCAGCGTGGCGCCGCCCTTCGAGGGCAAGGGCCTGGTTTACCGCCTGGACGACAGCCGCTACGAATCCGATTTCTACCACGAGTTCTTCGTCAGCCCCCGGGCCATGGCCGCCGACCGCACCACCCGCTGGCTGCGGCAGTCCGGGCTGTTCCGCGACGTCCTGGCGGTCGGCGTGTCCGGCGATGCCGACTATCTGCTGGAAGGCCATGTGAGCGAGCTTTACGTGGACTTTCGCGACCGGGCCAAGCCGGTGGCGGTGGTGTCGGTCCAGTTCTATCTGTCCCGGGCCGGCGGCAGCGGCGACGTGGCGCTCAGCGCCGACCTCGACCGGCGGGTTCCGCTGGCGGACAATTCGCCCCAGGCCGCCGCCCGGGCACTGGGCGCCGCCTTCGCCGGGGTGCTGGCCGACTTGGAAGCCAGGCTGGGCCAGGGAGATTTGAGAAGCGGCAACTGATGCAGGCCGGCCAACGCTGGGACATCTTCTGCGCCGTGGTGGACAACTACGGCGACATCGGCGTGTGCTGGCGACTGGCGCGGCAACTGGCGGCGGAACACGGCTTCCGGGTGCGCCTGTGGGTGGACGACCTGGCCAGCTTCCGCCCCCTGTGCCCTGAAATCGACCCCGCGAAAGAGCGCCAGATCGCCCGCGGGGTGGAGGTGCGCCACTGGCCGAAGGACTTTCCCCCGGCGGAGCCCGCCGACGTGGTGGTGGAGGCCTTCGCCTGCCACCTGCCGGCATCCTACGTGGCCGACATGGCGGCGCGGGAAGCCAAACCCCGTTGGATCAACCTGGAATACCTCAGCGCCGAAACCTGGGTGGAGGACTGCCACAGCCTCGCTTCCCCCCATCCCACCCTGCCCCTGGTGAAGCACTTCTTTTTCCCCGGCTTCACCCCCGCCACCGGCGGCCTGTTGCGGGAAGCGGGCCTGGATGAGCGGCGCCGGGCCTTCCTGGCCGATCCGGGGGCCCTGGAGGCATTCTGGCGCTCCCTGGGCCTCGGGCCACGTGCCGGGGAATTGCGGGTGTCCCTGTTCTGCTACGGCGACGAGGATGTGGCGGGGCTGTTCGAAGCCTGGGCCGGGGGTGAACAGGCGGTGCGGTGTCTGGTCCCGGAAGGGCGCTCGGCTCAGCCGGCGGCGGCCTTTTTTGGCGCGGCGGGCGCGGCGCCGGGAAGCGTGTTTGCCCGGGGCAAGCTGGAAGTCCGCATCCTGCCCTTCGTCGAACAGGAGGAATACGACAAGCTGCTGTGGGCCTGCGACTGCAATTTCGTGCGGGGGGAGGATTCCTTCGTCCGCGCCCTGTGGGCGGCCAAACCCCTGGTGTGGCGCATCTATCCCCAGGAGGAGGAGGCCCATCGGGTCAAGTTGGACGCTTTTTTGGAGAAGTATTGCGCCGGACTGGAAGCCGAGGCGGCTGCCGGGGTGCGGGCCTTGTGGGAAGCCTGGGACCGGGGCGCCGGGGCGGGGCCGGCCTGGGGCGGCTTCTGGCGCTACCGTGCGGACCTGGATGTTCATGCTCCAAGCTGGGCGGAGGGACTGCGGGCCCGGGGCGATTTGGCGGCGAAGCTGGTGAATTTTCTGAAAAATAAGTAAAATAGCGCGTTTTTTCACCCGCACCCCCTTACCGCAGGACGAAATCATGAAGCAAGCTCAGGAAATCCGCGCCGGCAACGTCATCATGGTGGGCAACGACCCCATGGTGGTGCAGAAAGCCGAATATAACAAGTCCGGCCGCAACTCGGCCGTGATGAAGATGAAGATGAAGAACCTCCTCACCGGCTCGGTGACCGAGGCCGTCTACAAGGCTGACGAGAAGTTCGACGTGGTGGTGATCGAGCGCAAGGAGTGCACCTACTCCTACTTCGCCGACCCCATGTACGTGTTCATGGACACCGAGTTCAACCAGTACGAGGTGGAAAAGGACAACATGGGCGACGCCCTGAACTACCTGGAAGACGGCATGCCCTGCGAAGTGGTGTTCTACGAGGGCAAGGCCATCTCCCTGGAACTGCCCACCACCCTGGTGCGCGAAGTGGAATACACCGAACCCGCCGTCCGCGGCGACACTTCCGGCAAAGTGATGAAGCCCGCCCGCCTCAAGGGCACCGGCTTCGAACTGCCCGTGGCCGCCTTCGTGGACATCGGCGACAAGATCGAAATCGACACCCGCACCGGCGAATTCAAGCGCCGTGCCTAAGCTTCAAGTGTTGTCGAAATAAAGAGGGCGGCCCTGGCCGCCCTTTTTGTTGTAGCGCAGGCGACCTCGCCTGCCCCTCAAACCGGATGCAGGCGAGGTCGCCTGCGCTACAAAAGCTTTTTCCGCAGCACTATGCCTTCATGGTGGCTTTATCTCATCGAATGCGCCAACGGTGCCGTCTACACCGGTATCACCACCGATGTGGCGGCCCGCTACCGCGCCCATGCGGCAGGCAAGGGGGCCAAATACACCCGGGCCAACCCTCCGGTGCGGCTGCTGGCCCAGCGGGAATTCGTCAACCGCAGCCTGGCGGCCAAGGCCGAATGGGCCATCAAGCAGTTGCCGCCGGCGGAAAAGCGAAAAGTTGCCGCAAATTGGGGAAATCCCCTATTCCAGGATAGGGAAACGGACCTATCAGATTCCAATTAAGTGCTAATATAACTTTCATAAGACTCGCCCAGACCAACAATCCATCAGGGACGGTAAAGTGGAAAGCCCACTGACTTCCGCGAACGAGTACTACCTCAACAACGTGGTGAAGCTGACCCATTCCCATCAGGTCACCGCCGCGGAGGACATTTACGATTCCAAGGGCACCAAGTTGTGGGCCAAGGGGGCCGACATCACCCCGGCCCTGCGGGAAAAGCTGATCCGCCACAAGCTGCGCAAGCCGGTGGAATCCGCCCTCACCGTGGCCGACGGCGTGAGCATGGAGATGGTGCTGGCGGAGGCCCAGGCCCTTCACGACGAGTTACCCGCCCTGCGCGTGTTTATGGGCAGCAAGCAGTCCGCCGTGTTCGACGCCCTGGCGCAGATCAATCTTCATCCGGTGGTGGTCATGCTGCTGACCATGTCCCGGCAGAACCACACCGATGCCTTCCGCCACGGGGTGCTGGCTGCCCTGATTTCCGCCTCTCTCGGAGTGCACCGGGGGGCCTCTCACAGCGAGCGCATGCTGCTGGCCTTGGCGGGCCTGCTCCACGATGTGGGGGAGATGTACATCAATCCCGATTACGTCCACACCCGCCGCCAGTTGCGGCCGGAGGAATGGAAGCACGTGGCGGTTCACCCCCACATCGGCCAACTGATCCTGGAAGAACTGACCGACTATCCCAAGGCCGTGGTCACCGCCGTGGGGGAACACCACGAGCGCCTGGACGGCAGCGGCTACCCCCGCCAGTTGTCGGGCCGGCAGATCAGTCCGGCGGGGCAGATATTGTCCATCGCCGAGATGCTGAGCGGCATCATCGTCGGCAAGGACGACGTCCTCGCCCGCTCCTGCCTCGCCCTCAAGTGCGTGCCGGGGGAACACCCGCGGGAGCTGGTTTCCGTGGTTTCCTCCCTGCGCAGCCAGCATGCCGACGCGGCCGTTTCCTCTTCCATCGCCCCCGTCTCCAACGAGCAGACGGTGCTGAAAACCCATGGGGTGTCTCAGGCCATGACCCTGGCCCTGGCGGAATGCGACCGGATCGAACCGGACCTCGCCGCATCCACCATCGGCAAGGACTTGCTGCAACGGGTGAAAAAGCGCCTCACCGAACTGCAAACGGCGATGAAAGCCACCGGCGTGGAGGAATGCCTGGACGGCGCGCAACTGGACGCGGCCAACCGGGCGGACTACGAAATCCTGCTGGAACTCGACGTGGTGGGGCGGGAAATCGGCTGGCGCCTGCGGGACATCGCCCGCAGCATGTATCTGCACCTGAGCGAACTGGAACCCCAGGCCGCCACGGCCTTTTCCGCCTTGGTCGAACTGCTCGACAATCCCGCCAAATCTTAATCGTCCGCCCGTTACGGAACCGCGCAAAACTCCGCCAATTCCCCCAGCACCCGTTTCACTGCCCGATTCGCCGCCACGACACCGCCGTAAGGGTCGTCGCTGGGGGCTTCCTCGGTGGCGTCGAACAGGCGGGTTTTTACAATGCGCTTTTCCCCCGGGTCGATGAGCTGGGCACGCAGGGTGAAGCGGGCACGGCTGGGGGTGGTGGTGAAGTCCTGCTGTAGGCGGATGATTTCGGTGTCGAGCCTCAGGTCTGCGGCTACCGAGGTCGGAGCCAGGGCCACCGCCCGGAAGCTTCGGTTGTGTTCCAGGGTCCGGACCAGCAGGGGTGCCAGCATGCGGGAAGGGGTGTCCGCCCAGCGGCTGTTGGCATAGTAGTCCAGTTCGTGGGGCTGCCTGATGTAGGCGATGCGTGCCGTATCGAAGCCGGGACTGGCACGGGGCGGAGTAACCACCAGGGTCAGCGTGGCATTGGCGGCGATGGGCCGGGATTCGAGCTGTGCGTCGAGGACGTAGGTGTTGAGGGCTTGGGATTTTGGCGCCTGGAGCGGGGAACAGGACGCCAGCAGCAGGAGCGCCAGGGCCGTTGCGGCGGCGTGCCGGAAGGGGATGGAGGGCATCATGTCACTCTCCCGGCCCCGGTTTGGCGGCCGTTGTGCCATACAGTAGCACCGCCGGGTTTTGTTCGATCTGCTGGCTGGCCCGCCGCAGGGAGCCGGCCGCTTCCCTCAGTTCGCCCACCAGCCCGTGCAGTTCCGGCAGGGTTTCGCCGGTGAACTGCTGCATGCCTGCGCTGCCGGCCATTTTTTCCACCGCGCTGGCGCTGCGCTCCATGCGCTCCACCAGTTGGGAGAGTTCGCGGCTGGCACGGGCGGTGTTTTCCATGGTGCGGGCGGCATCCTTGATGCCGGCGTCGATGGTGTCGGTGCGCTTTGCCAGGGTGTGTGCCACGGCCGCCACATCGGCCAGGCTTTGCTTGAGGGCGCGCCGGTTTTCCTCGTCCAGGGCGGCGTTGATGTTGTCGGACACCCGGTTGAGGCTGGCGAGCAGGCTGGTGAGTGCGACGTCGAGGCGGGCCATCAGGGAAGGGCCGCTGCGGATGACCGGGTACTTTTCCGTGCCCTTGGCCTTTAGCCGCGGCGAGTCCTTGCCTCCCCCCATCAGGTCGACGTAGGCGATGCCGGTCAGGCCCTGGGTCCGCAGCACGGCGACGGTGTCCTCTTTGACCGGGGTGCCGCGCTCGATGTTGAGGGACAGCCGCACCCGTTCGGAATCGCCCGCGTCGAGTTCGATTTTCCCCACGCTGCCCACGTCTACCCCACGGTATTTCACCGGTGCGTTGAGGTTGAGCCCGGACACGGATTCGTCCTCGTACACCAGGTAGGTTTCGTACTGCTTGCCGAACTGCCTGTCCGAGCCGAGCCACAGCACGCCGCCGATCAGCCCGATGCTGAGCACCAGGACGAAAATTCCCACCAGGGTGAAGTTCACTTTTGCTTCCATGCCTGTTCCCGTGCGGCACGGCCCCGCAGGCCGTAGAAATATTGGTGGATGATGGGGTCGTCGGAGCGGGAAAGCTCTTCCATGGTGCCCAGGCCGAGCATCGGGCCATACCCCAGGATAGCGACCCGGTCGGCCAGATGCCAGAGCAAATCCAGATCGTGGGTGACCATCATGATGGTGAGGCCGAGGGATTGCTTCAGGTGTCGCACCAGTTCGTCGATTTCGGTGGCGCTCAAGGGGTCCAGGCCGGTGGTGGGCTCATCCAGCAGCAACAGCTCCGGGTCCAGGGCGATGGCCCGGGCCAGGGAGGCGCGCTTGCGCATGCCGCCGGAAAGCTCCTCCGGGTACTTGGCGCCGGCGCTGGGGGGCAGGCCGGTGAGGGCGATCTTGAGGGCGGCGATCTCGTCGATCAGCCCGTCGCTGAGCTGGGTGTGCTCCCGCAGGGGAAGCCCCACGTTCTCGGCCACGGTGAGGGAGGTGAACAGCCCGCCACGCTGGAACATCACCCCCCAGCGCCGGCGCAGGTTCAGGGCCTCCTCCTCGCTCAGGCTCCGGGTGTCCTGGCCGAAGACGCGGATCGAACCCGCGTCCGGCTGCTGCAGCATGATGATCTCCCGCAGTAGCACCGACTTGCCGCAGCCGATGCCCCCCGCCAGGGCGAAGGTTTCCCCCCGGCGCACGGACAGGCTCACGTCGTCGTGCACCACCGCGCTGCCGAAGCGGGTGCTGACGTTGCGCACCTCAATCACCGTTTCGTCCGTTTGGGGTGCCATGGTCACAGTTTGAGCCAACTGAAAACGATGGAGAACAGGGAATCCGCCACGATTACCAGGAAAATCCCCTGCACCACGGCGATGGTGGTCTGTCGCCCCACGCTCTCGGCGCTGCCCGTCACCTGGAAGCCCTGGTAGCAGCCCACCAGGGCGATGATGGCCGCGAACACCGGCGCCTTGCCGAGGCCGATCAGGTAGGAGGAAAGGGAAACGGCGTCCCCCAGCCGGTCCACGAAGGCGGTGAAGCTCACCGCCAGTTGCGCCCGGGCCATGATCATGCCCCCCAGCACCCCCATCACGTCGGCGAACACCGTGAGCAGGGGCAGCGCCAGCATCAGGGCCAGCATCTTGGGCAGCACCAGCAGCTCCATGGGCGCCACGCCCATGGTGCGCAGCGCGTCGATTTCCTCCGTCACCTTCATGGTGCCGATCTGCGCCGCGTAGGCCGAGCCGGAACGCCCCGCGACGATGATCGCCGTCAGCAGGGGCGATAGCTCCCGCAGCATGGACAGGCCCACCAGGTCGGCGATGAAAATGTTCGCCCCGTAGCGCCGCAGCTGCTCCGCCCCCTGGTAGGCGATCACGATGCCCATCAGGAAGGACAGCAGCCCGGTGATGAGGAGGGCATTGAATCCGGCGCTCTGCACGTTGTACAGAATCGGCCGCCAGCGCAGGCGTGAGGGTTGCGCCAGGGAGCGCAGCAGGGCTACTGCACTCTCGCCGAGGAAGGTGACGATGCCCACGCTAGGGGTCACCAAGCCTTGCCAGGTTCCCACGCCGATCCGCTCCAGCACCCCCGGCACAACCGGCGCCGCGGTCGCCGGAACGGCAGCCGCCGCCGATGCGATCAGGCGCATCAGGGTCTCGTTTCCCGGAGCCAGCCCCTTCAGCGTCACGGTGCGGCCTTCCCCTTCCAGCTTGCGCACGATGCCGTGCAGCATCCAGGCGCCGGCGGTGTCCATGGCGGTAAGGGGGGAGGCGTCGATGATGAGGTTTCCCGTCGGCCAGGCGATGGCGGGGAGGCGGCGCTCCAGGGGGGCGAGGTTGTGGCTGGTCCAACTGCCGGTGCAGCGCGCTTCTGCGCCGGCTGTTATTTCCAGGTCGGCGTCGGTGGGCGGCAGGGACGGGCGGGTGGTTGTCATGGGCGCGTAGGGAAGGCCTGGGACGTTGTTATGGATTCATTATGGCACCGATGGCGTAGGCGGTGGTTTTTGGCGTGTGGTGGCCGATGCAGATCGACTGCTGTCTTGCCCATGAGGCGATTACTCGCCATAATCGCTTCAATATTTGGAGCGAATAACCCGTGCAAACGCTTCACACCTGGATATGGCAACAATCCGACTGGCCCCGCTTTCGCTGGGACGAGGCCCGTCTCGCGCCTATGCTCGCCCGTGCCCGGTTGGCCCAGGGCAAGGTGCTGGGGGCCGCCCGGCTGCTCGACACCAGCCTCACCCTGGAGGCGGTGGCCGCCATCCTGGTGGAAGACGGCCTGACCACCAGCGCCATCGAGGGAGAGCGGCTCGACGCGGAAGCGGTGCGTTCTTCCGTGGCACGGCGTCTAGGGCTGCCGACAGCGGGGTTGCCTACGCCGCCGCGCCCTGTGGACGGGCTGATCGACGTGCTGCTCGACGCCACGCGGCGCCATGACGCTCCCCTGACCGCCCAGCGCCTGTTCGGCTGGCAGGCCGCCCTTTTCCCTACAGGTTATTCAGGGCTACACACCATCAGGACGGGAGAACTGCGCGGTGACGAGCCGATGCAGGTGGTCTCCGGCGGTGTCGGACGAGAAAAGGTGCACTTCATCGCCCCCCCGCGCCAAGGCTTGGAATCCCAACTCGACCGCTTCCTGGCGTGGTTCAGCGACCCGCCCGCTGGCCTCGGCGGCCTTCTCCGCGCCGGACTCGCCCATCTCTGGTTCGTCACGCTTCACCCGTTCGAAGACGGAAACGGCCGTCTGGCCCGCGCCCTAACCGACATGGCGCTTTCCCAGGACGAAGGCCAGCCCATGCGGCTCTTCAGCCTCTCGGCGCAGATACTGCGGGAACGGGAAAGCTATTACGACATCCTGGAGCGCACCCAGCGCGGCGAACTGGAGGTAAGCGAATGGCTTGCCTGGTTCCTGGCGCAGGTCGAGTTTGTGGCGACTGCGGCGGAGCAGACAGTGGCCAATACCCTGGCCAAGGCCCGGTTCTGGCTCAAGCACCCCGCCACCGACCTCAACGAGCGTCAGCGCAAGGCGCTTAATCGCCTGTTGGACGCAGGGCCGGGGGGATTCGAGGGTAGCATCAACACCCGCAAATACATGAGCTTGACCAAGACCAGTCGAGCCACTGCCTACCGGGAATTGGCGGATTTGGTGGAGAAGGGGTGTTTGCGGGCGACGGGGAAGGGGGGGAGGAGTAGTGGGTATGAGGTGGTTTGGTGAGATGTGGCATATCGCTTCTCTCACGCTGAAGAGCAGGTATGTTGTCGACCTAACTAATTGATAAGTTAATGGTATGTGTGGGGGTTGCGTTGATGGTTAATTTGCAGAAGTTACTTGAGAAACAAATTAATAGCAAAGTTCCTCGCCTGCTCCTGCAAAGATTGGTTGAAAAGAAGCTCCAGGGCGCCGGTGTCAAGGCGAAACCTAAACTTGTAGACAAAATCGTGAGTCACATTCTGAATGGCAGTTCCAAGAAGCTCAAATGGAACGATGGGAGCAACGTCGACAAGTGCATCAAATTATCGTTTTCCAAAGAGGACGTGGCAGATATAGAGGAGGGGTATTCTCGGCTGACGGACTCATTGCCAGAGATACTTGAGAAAAGTTCGTCGGAGATTGCAAAGGTTCTTTTCCGGTCGTTAAGGAAAAGATGGTCAGAAGAATATTTTTTTCAGCAGGAAGAGTTTTCTGAATTTCGAGTGCAGCTTGAATGGCGGTGGGGTAAGGCTCTCGGGTTGCTTCGGATGCTTCTTACTATATCCCGGGAATTTGGTTCGGGAATTGCTAGTTCTAACCCTCCAAATGCATCGCATCTTCGCAATGTCCTGACTCGATTGCATGCTCGAGCTTGCCAAGTTACCGCTGAAATTATTACTTTGTTGGAAAATGGCTACGCTGATGGAGCTATGGCCAGATGGCGAACGCTTCATGAAATTAGCATTGTTATGGCGCTCATAAAGGAACACGGCGAACAGTTAGCTGAGCGCTATATAGCTCATCAGGCCATCGATGCCAAGAATGGAAAAGATCAATACCTGTTGTGCTATGAGCAACTTGGCTACCAGCCATTAGGTTTGGACGAATGTCGCGAGATCGACAAGGAATACGAACTGGCTATTTCAAAATACGGCAAAGAGTTCCGTGGGCCTTACGGATGGACTGCGGGCTACGTGGCGGCTGGGCCGAGCGGAAGAATTGGCTTGGGGGAACTTGAAGCAGCAGCGGGACGCAGTGAGATGGCGTCATATTACAAATTCGCCAGTCACAATGTGCATGCCGGATCTCACGCGCTTTTCTTTCGCCTGGGACTCATGGGTGAAGCAGGCCTGTTAGCAGGCGCGAGCAATGCCGGTCTCATGGAACCAGGGCAAAATACTGCATTTAGCCTCACGCTGGTATCAGTCCTGCTTGTCGGAGATAACGTTACATTGGACAGCGTGGTTGCGATGAAAACGATGCAGTTGCTTAGAGACAAAATCCCCATTGTTTTTGCCAAGGCCGACCGGAGGCTTAAGACCGACCATGAACGTTACAGTAAGAAGAGGATGCGACGTAAAGTGGGCAAAAATTCACCGTAGGGTGCCGTGGAAGCGGCGGGAATGTGTCTGTCTCGCCTTAGGGCGATCCAGCCATCCCTACGCTTCGCTCCGGGACCGCAATCGCAAGCGATTGCGTCCAGGCGAACAGTGATCGCCTAGTCGAACCCGAGTGAGGGTTTTGGCTCCGGCCGGCCTTCGGCCTTAACCTGCAAGCAGGTTAGCCTGCGCCGCAACAAGCTGCTTTGCAGCGTGTTGTCATCCACACCCCCTCCACGCCATCAAACGAAAACGGCACCGCTAGGGTGCCGTTTTCGTTCGATTGGTGGAGGCGGCGGGAATCGAACCCGCGTCCGCAAGCCCTCTACAGACAGTTCTACATACTTAGTCCGGTCAATTGGGTTTTAACCCGAACCGCGCCGGCCGAACAGGCTCGATTCAGGCGAGTTGCCTTGGATTTAACACCGGTCAAAGCAACCCTGATCGGCGCGAGACTCCTAAAATGACTCTACTGTGGGTTGCCCCACCCAGCCCGGAGTCAGACTGGTGTAGAGTCTGGCCGATTAAGCGGCCAGAGCGTAAGTTTCGTCGTTGGCGACTATTTTGTTCCAGCGGATTTACGAGGTGGCTGGTCCTCGGTATGCCCTGCGCTGCTTTGCAACCCACGTCGAAGCCAGGTCGCCCCCAAGCAGACATGCATGAGAGGGGGAGGGATGATGAAAGTTCCCCCGATCACGCAATTTCATTATACCGGCAATCAGCCGAGGTACGTGAGGATATCTAAGGGGGACTGGATGATGCCGAGGGCGTTCCAGTCTTCGGGGCGGTCGTTCTCGCCCAGGTAGCCGTAGGCGGCGATGAGGGTGGCCATGCCGGCGGCCCGGGCGGATTCCACGTCCCGCTCGGCGTCGCCCACGTAGAGGCATTCTTCCGGCGCTACGCCGATCTCCCGGCAGGCGCAGTGCATGGGTTCGGGGTGGGGCTTGGGGTTGGAGCAGGTGTCGCCGCCGATGACGGTGGCGGTTCGTTCTTTCAGCCCTAGCCGTTCCAGCAGGGGGAGGGCGAAGCGTTCGGGTTTGTTGGTGACGATGCCCCAGGGCAGGCCGCGCTGCTCCAGTTGGTCCAGGAGCTCCGCCATGCCCTGGAACAGGCGGGTGTAGGTGACGAGATGGGCCTCGTACAGGCCCAGGTATTCCTGCCGCAGGGGGGTGAAGTCGGGGTCGTCGGGGGTGATGCCGAAGCCGACGCCCAGCAGCCCCGGGGTGCCGTGGGAGGCGTGGGGGCGGATGACGTCCTGGTCCAGGGCGGTGCGGCCATGCCGCTCCAGCAGCAAGTTGAGGGCGTGGCCCAGGTCGGGGGCGGTGTCGGCCAGGGTGCCGTCGAGGTCGAACAGTACGGCGCGGTACATCAGGCGCGGCAGCAGAGCAGGTAGTTGACCGAGGTGTCTTTGCCCAGGCTGTAGGTTTTGCTGAAGGGGCTGTAGCTCATGCCGGTGACGTCGGCCACGTCCAGCCCGGCGTCGCGGCAATAGCGGGACAGCTCGGAGGGCTTGATGAACTTGGCGTAGTCGTGGGTGCCCCGGGGCAGCAGGTTGAGCACGTATTCGGCGCCCACCACCGCGAACAGGTAGGACTTGGCGTTGCGGTTGAGGGTGGAGAAGAACACGTGGCCGCCGGGTTTGACCAGTCGGGCGCAGGCCTGCACCACCTGGGCGGGGTCGGGGACGTGCTCCAGCATTTCCATGCAGGTGACCGCGTCGTAGCGCTGGGGCTGTTCCTGGGCCAGGTCTTCGGCGGAAATCAGCCGGTAGTCCACGTTGACGCCGCTTTCGAGCTTGTGCAGCTTGGCCACCTTGAGGGCTTTGTCCCCCAGGTCGATGCCGGTGACGGTGGCGCCCCGCTGGGCCATGCTTTCCGACAGGATGCCGCCGCCGCAGCCCACGTCGAGCACGGTCTTGCCGGCCAGGCCGACAACGCGGTCGATGTAATCCAGGCGCAGGGGGTTGATGTCGTGGAGGGGCTTGAATTCGCTGTTGGGGTCCCACCAGCGGTGGGCCAGTTGGGCGAATTTGTCGAGTTCGATTTGGTCGGCGTTGCTCATAGGCGTTATTAAATCACAAATCAGGCGGCGCTGCGGATGCGCTCCTGCCATTGGGCGGTTCTGGCCTGGATGTCCCGGAGGTCCAGGGTGGTGAGGCGGCGTTCTTCCAGCAGCATTTCTCCGTTGACCCACACGTGGCTGACGTGTTCCCGTCCGGCTGCGTAGATCAGGTGGGAGACGGGGTCGTAGCAGGGTTCCAATTCCGGGCCGGAGAAGTCGATGGCCACCACGTCGGCGGCCTTGCCGGGCTCCAGGGAGCCGATGAGGTGGTCCAGCCCCAGGGCGCGGGCGCCGTTGAGGGTGGCCATTTTCAGGGCTTCGAAGGCCGGCAGGGCGGCGGCCTTTCGGCTCTGGCCCTTGGCCAGCAGGGCGGCGAGGCGCATTTCGGCCAGGAGGTCGAGGCGGTTGTTGCTGGCGGCACCGTCGGTGCCCAGGCCGACGTTGACCTCGTGTTCCAATTTCTCCACCACCGGGCCGATGCCGCTGGCCAGCTTGAGGTTGGAGGTGGGGCAGTGGGCCACGTGGCAACCGTGTTCGGCCAGGAGGCGGATTTCGTCCTTGTTGAGCTGCACCATATGTACCGCGATCAGGTTGGGGCCCAGCAGACCCAGGCGGTGCATCCGCTCAAGAGGCCGGACGCCGTATTGCTTGAGGCTGTCTTCCACCTCGTCGTGGGTTTCGTGCAGGTGGAGGTGGATGGGCAGGTCGAGTTGTTCCGAGTAGGTCAGGATCTTGGTGAAGGTGGCGTCGCTCACCGTGTAGGGGGCGTGGGGGGCAAGGATGATCTTGATCAGGGGCTCGTCCCGGTAGGCGTCCCGGGCGGCCAGGCCCTTGCTCAGGTAGTCGTCGGCATCTGCGGCATAGGGGGTGGGGAATTCGGCTACCACCATGCCCAGCACCGCACGCATCCTAGCCTGGAGGGCGGCGTCCGCCGCGGCATTGGGGAAGAAATACATGTCGGAAAAGCAGGTGACGCCGCCGCGGATCATTTCGGCGCAGGCCAGCAGAGTGCCGTCGTGGACGAATTCCGGCGAGGTGAAGCGTCCCTCCGACGGCCAGATGTGGTCGTTCAGCCACTCCATCAGCGGCAGATCGTCCGCCAGTCCCCGCAGCAGGGTCATGGCGGCATGGGTGTGGAGGTTGACCAGGCCGGGGATGAGCAGGTGGTTTTTCAGGTGATGGTGACGCCGAGCCTGGAAGCGGCTATGGGCCTCTTCCGTGGGTAGCAGGGCGACGATTTTTCCGTCCCGGATGGCGAGGCTGTGACGGGGAAGGGCGGATTGTTGCGGCGCTACCGGAACGATCCAGCGGGCGTCGATCAGTATGTCGATGGGGTGCATAAGATTCTATCAGGCCAAATTTCCTAGGCATAAAAAAGCCCCGCTCGAGGGCGGGGCTTTTTGGTCGGGCCGAAGTTACTTCTTGAGTTGCTTCTGCATCTTGATTTCCACCACCACACGGCGGTTGGGCTGCAGGCATTCGATCAGCTTCTTGCCGCGGTTGCCCTTGCACTCCTTGACGGACTTGACGGGCTCTTTCTCGCCCTTGCCCACGGTCTCGATGCGGTCGGCGGCGACGCCCTTGCTCACCAGGTAGGCCTTCACGGAGGCGGCGCGGCGCTCGGACAGCTTCTGGTTGTACTTGTCGGTACCGATCTGGTCGGTGTGGCCGGTCACCAGCAGCAGGTCAACTTCGGGGTGATCCTTCATCTTGGCCACGAACTCGTCCAGGGTTTGCTTGCCAGCGGGACGGAGATTGGCCTTGTCGAAGTCGAACAGGGTGTCGGCCTGCAGGGTGGCGGGAGCGAAAGCGCGATCCGGGCCGGTGTCTTTGCCTTTCACGCCGCCCTCGCATTCCGGGATGCCCATGGCCGGGGTCCAGGAGCCGGTTCTCCAGCACTCGCCGTAGTTGTTGCGAACGATGACGCCGCGGGTGTCGGTCAGGTAGCCGTCATGGGCGAAGGCGGAGCCGGCGGAAACCAGTGCGAGGGCACCAACGAGGATATTGATAAGCTTGGACATTTTCATTTTTTCGACTCCTTTGAGTTTCTTGGGTTTTTCAGATGCTTTGAGCTGTTCGTCTTGCCGAGCGGATGCTTTCATCGTCCAGTTCCATTCTACAACATAGTCTTAGGGCAGGAAAAACACAAATTGCATTTTTGTCGGGGTTTGTGTTGTGCCAAAACAACACAATTGGGCAGGGTTGGGTCGGGCGTGACGGGGGTGGGGGTGCATGATAGAATCAAAAGCTTTTGGTAAACCGATAAAACAGCCCGCCGATGGATCAATTCGCCAAAGAAACACTCCCTGTTAGCCTTGAAGAGGAAATGCGCCGTTCCTACCTCGATTATGCCATGAGCGTGATCGTGGGGCGGGCCCTGCCGGACGTGCGCGATGGTCTGAAGCCGGTACACCGCCGCGTGCTGTTCGCGATGAACGAGCTGTCCAACGACTGGAATAAGGCTTATAAGAAGTCCGCCCGCGTGGTGGGCGACGTCATCGGTAAATACCACCCTCACGGCGATACCGCCGTGTATGACACCATCGTGCGTATGGCCCAGGATTTCTCCCTGCGCTATCCCCTGGTGGACGGTCAGGGCAACTTCGGCTCCATCGACGGCGACAACGCGGCGGCCATGCGTTACACCGAAGTGCGCATGGCGAAGATCGCCCACGAACTCCTGGCCGATATCGACAAGGAAACGGTGGATTTCGGGCCCAACTACGACGGGTCCGAGCATGAGCCCCTGGTCCTGCCGTCCAAGATTCCCAACCTGTTGGTCAATGGTTCCTCCGGCATCGCGGTGGGCATGGCGACCAATATCCCGCCCCACAACCTGAACGAGGTGGTGGACGCCTGCCTGACCCTGCTCAACAACCCGACCACTTCCATCGACGAACTGATCGACATCGTCAAGGCCCCCGACTTCCCCACCGCCGGTTTCATCTACGGCGTGGTGGGCGTGCGGGAGGGCTACCGCACCGGCCGCGGCCGGGTGGTGATGCGCGCCCGCTGCCACTTCGAGGACATGGAGAAGGGCAGCCGCCAGGCCATCATCGTCGACGAGTTGCCCTACCAGGTGAACAAGGCCAATCTGTGCATCAAGATCGGCGAGCTGGTGCGGGACAAGAAGCTGGAAGGCATTTCCGATCTGCGGGACGAGTCCGACAAGTCCGGCATGCGGGTGGTGATCGAACTGAAGCGCGGCGAGATGCCGGAAGTGGTGCTGAACAACCTGTACAAAGAAACCCAGATGCAGGACACCTTCGGCATGAACATGGTGGCCCTGGTGGACGGCCAGCCGCGCCTGCTGAACCTGAAGCAGATGCTGGACGAGTACCTGCGCCACCGCCGCGAGGTGGTGACGCGGCGCACCGTGTTCGAACTGAAGAAGGCCCGGGACCGGGGGCATATCCTGGAAGGCTTGGCGGTCGCCCTGTCCAACGTGGATGACGTGATCGTGCTGATCCGCGCCGCCGAATCCCCCGCTGTGGCCAAGGCCCAGTTGATGGAACGCACCTGGCGCTCGCCGCTGGTGGAGGAGATGCTGACCCGCGCCGCCGCCGACGCTTCCCGTCCCGAGGGGCTGGCTCCCGAATTTGGTTTTTCCCCCGAGGGCTATCGCCTGTCCGAATCCCAGGCCCAGGCCATCCTGGATCTGCGCCTGCAGCGCCTCACCGGGCTGGAGCAGGACAAGATCGTCGGTGAATACCGCGATGTCATGGCCCGCATTGCCGACCTGCTGGACATCCTGGCCCGCCCCGAGCGGGTGACCGAGATCATCGCCATGGAGCTGACGGAGGTAAAGCAGCAGTTCGGCGACGCCCGCCGCAGCGAAATCGTGATCCACACCCAGGACCTCAGCATGGAGGACCTGATCACCCCCGAGGATGTGGTGGTGACGCTGTCCCATGGTGGCTACATCAAGGCCCAGCCCCTGGGCGACTACCAGGCGCAGAAGCGCGGCGGGCGCGGCAAGCAGGCTACGGCGACGAAGGAGGACGACTTCATCGAGAAGCTGTTCATCGCCAACACCCACGACTACATCCTGTGCTTCTCCAACCGGGGCCGGGTGTACTGGATCAAGGTCTACAACGTGCCCCAGGGCGGGCGCGGCAGCCGCGGCAAGCCCATCGTCAACGTGCTGCAACTGGAGGAGGGCGAGAAGATCAACGCCATCCTGCCGGTGAAGGAATTCGACGACGGCCACTTCGTCTTCATGGCCACCGCCAACGGCATCGTCAAGAAGACCCCCCTGACGGAATTCTCCCGCCCCCGCTCCACCGGCATCATCGCCGTGGACCTGGACGAAGGGGATTACCTGGTGGGCGTCGCCATCACCGACGGCAAGCACGACATCATGCTGTTCTCCAACGGCGGCAAGGCCATGCGCTTCGACGAGAACGACGTGCGCACCGTGGGCCGCCTGGCCCGGGGCGTGATCGGCATGCGGCTGCAAGAGGGGCAGCAGGTGATCGCCCTGCTGGTGGCGGAAAACGAGCAGCAATCGGTCCTCACCGCCACCGAGAACGGTTTCGGCAAGCGTACCCCCATCAGCGAATACACCCGCCACGGCCGCGGTACTCAGGGCATGATGGCAATCCAGACCTCCGAGCGTAACGGCCAGGTGGTGGCCGCCGCCCTGGTGGAGGAAAGCGACGAGATCATGCTCATCACCACCGGCGGCGTCCTGATCCGCACCCGGGTGCGGGAAATCCGCGAAATGGGGCGCGCTACCCAGGGCGTGACCCTGATCGCCCTGGACGCGGGCGAAAAACTGGTGGGGTTGGAGAAAATCGTCGAGGCCGAGGGCGAGGTCGAGAGCGAAGGCGAGGTCGAGAGCGAAGCCGAGGGCGGGGACGAGGAATAATCCCGAGGGTCGAGGGGCATAAGCATGGAACGAATTCACAACTTCAGCGCCGGTCCGGCGGTCCTTCCCCAGGAAGTGCTGGTGCAGGCCCAGGACGAAATGCTCAACTGGCAGGGCTGCGGCATGTCGGTGATGGAGATGTCCCACCGCGGCAAGGAGTTCATGGGCATCCTGGACACCGCCGAGCACGACCTGCGGGACCTGATGGCCATCCCCGACGGCTACAGGGTGCTGTTCCTGCAAGGGGGCGCCACCCTCCAGTTTGCCCAGATTCCCATGAATCTGCTGGCGGGCCGCTCGGCGGACTATCTGGTAACCGGTTCCTGGTCCGACAAGGCCTACAAGGAAGCCCAGCGCGTCGGTAGCGTGCGCTGTGCCGGCAGTACCGAAGCCGATCATTACGCCCGCTGGTTCAAGGCCAATGAGGCGGACCTGGATCCCAACGCCGCCTACCTCCACGTCTGCACCAACGAAACCATCCACGGCGTGGAGGTGTTCGACGACTGCGCCAGCCTGGGGGCCTCCGTGCCCCTGGTGGCGGACATGAGTTCCCACATTTTGTCCCGCCCCATGGACGTTTCCCGCTACGGCCTGATCTATGCCGGTGCCCAAAAGAACATCGGTCCCGCCGGTCTGGTCATCGTTATCGTGCGGGAAGACCTCCTGGGCCGCGCCGCGCCCCACACCCCCAGCCTGCTGGACTACGCGGTGCAGGCGGAGCATGGCTCCATGCTCAACACGCCGCCCACCTACGGCATCTACATGGCCGGCCTGGTGTTCAAGTGGCTCAAGCGCCAGGGCGGGTTGGCGGCCATGGAGAAGATCAACGTCGAGAAGGCGGAGGTGCTGTACGGCGCCATCGACGCCAGCGGCGGTTTCTACCGCAACCCGGTGGAGGTGTCCGCCCGTTCCCGCATGAACGTGCCCTTCACCCTGGCCGACGCCAAGCTCGACGAAGCCTTCCTCGTCGAAGCCAAGGCCCACGGCTTGTTGCAGTTGAAAGGCCACAAATCGGTGGGCGGCATGCGCGCCTCCATCTACAACGCCATGCCCCTGGAAGGGACGAAAGCCCTGGCGGCCTTCATGCAGGAGTTCCAACGCAAGCATGGCTGACGAACTGCAACCCCACCGCGAGGCCATCGACGCCATCGACGAGCAGGTACTCAAGCTCGTTTCGGAGCGGGCCGAGCACGCCCAGGCCATCGGCTGCATCAAGAACGGCGTCGGCATCTACCGTCCGGAGCGGGAAGCCCAGGTGCTGCGCCGGGTGCAGGAACTCAATCCCGGCCCCCTGTCGGGGGAATCCGTGGCCCGGCTGTTCCGGGAAATCATGTCCGCCTGCCTCGCCCTGGAGCACCCCCTGACGGTGGCTTATCTGGGCCCCCAGGGCACCTTCAGCGAGTCGGCGGCGATCAAGCATTTCGGCCACGCTGCCCAGGCCCGGCCCTGCGCTTCCATCGACGCGGTGTTCCGCGAGGTGGAAGCGGGGCTGGCGGACTACGGCGTGGTGCCGGTGGAAAACTCCACCGGCGGCGCGGTAGGCACCACTTTGGATCTGCTGCTGCAAACGCCGCTGAAAGTGTGCGGCGAGGTGGACCTGCGGGTGCACCAGTTCCTGCTGCGTAAGCCCGGCGCGGAAGGGAATGCGACAAAGGTCTACTCCCACGCCCAATCCCTTTCCCAGTGCCACGAGTGGCTCAACCGCAACCTTCCCGGCGTGGAGCGGGTGGCGGTGGTGAGCAACACCGAAGCGGCCCGGTTGGCGGCGGAGGATGCCACTGCCGCGGCCATCGCCGGCGAAGCGGCGGCGGAGCGCTACGGTCTGGACAGGCTGGCCGAAAACATCGAAGACAAGCCCGACAACACCACCCGTTTCCTGGTCATCGGCCAGCACGACGCGGCGTCCTCGGGCAAGGACAAGACCTCCCTGGTGTTGTCCGCCAAAAACCAGCCCGGCGCGGTGTACGAACTGCTCACCCCCTTCGCCAAACACGGCGTGAGCATGACCAAGCTGGAATCCCGCCCCTCCCGCACCGGGATGTGGGAATACGTGTTCTTCGTGGATGTGGAAGGCCATCGGGACGATGCTCCCGTGGCCCGGGCCCTGGAGGAATTGACGGCCCAGGCGGTATTCGTCAAGGTGCTCGGTTCCTACCCCGTGGCGGTGCTGTAAACAATCATGATCGGTTCCGAACTTCCCATGTCTCTGTGTGACCTTGCTCCCCACTATGTGCGCGGCATCGCCCCCTATCAGCCGGGCAAGCCGATTTCCGAGCTGGCGCGGGAGATGAACATCCCCGAGGACGAGATCGTTAAGCTCGCCTCCAACGAAAACCCTCTCGGCACCAGCCCCCGGGTGCTGGCGGCGATCGAGAACGTGTTCCTGGAACTGTGCCGTTACCCCGACGGCGCCGGCTTCGAGTTGAAGGAGGTGCTGGCGGAGCGCTTCAGCCTGGCCCCGGAGCAGATCGTGCTGGGCAACGGTTCCAATGACGTGCTGGAAATGGCGGCCCGGGCCTTCCTCACCGGCGGCACCAGCGCGGTCTATTCCCAGTACGCCTTCGCCGTCTATCCCCTGGCGGTGCAGGGCGTGGGCGCCCGGGGCATTGAAGTTCCGGCCAAGGATTACGGCCACGACCTGATGGCCATGCTGGAAGCCATTGAAGACGACACCCGCATGGTGTTCATCGCCAACCCCAACAACCCCACCGGCACTTTCCTGCCGCAGGCGGAGGTGAAGCGCTTTCTCGAAGAAGTGCCGCGGGAAGTGCTGGTGGTGCTGGACGAGGCCTATTACGAATACCTGTCCAGCGGCCTGCGGGGGGATAGTGCTTCCTGGATCGCCCACCACCCCAACCTGATCGTCACCCGTACCTTCTCCAAAGCCTACGGCCTGGCGGGTCTGCGGGTGGGCTACGCCATGACCTCGGCGGAAGTGGCGGACATGATCAACCGGGTGCGCCAGCCCTTCAACGTCAACAGCCTGGCCCAGGCGGCCGCCATGGAGGCCATGGTGGACGAGGCTTTCCTGGAACACTGCCTGGACATCAACGAAGCCGGCATGGATCAGCTCACCGAAGGCTTCAAGCGCCTGGGGGTGGACTACATCCCGTCCCACGGCAATTTCATCTGCTGCCGCATCGGCAATGCCACCGCCATGTATCGCAGCCTGCTGCAACAAGGGGTGATCGTCCGCCCCGTGGCCAATTATGGATTACCGGAGCACCTGCGCGTCAGCGTGGGCTTGGAATCGGAAAATAAGAAATTTTTGCAGGCACTGGAACACGCGCTTAATAAATCTTGAATCGAACCGGCCGTGTATCCAGGCGGTTAAGGAACTAGGAGCAAGCATGATTATCGTAATGAACCCGGAAGCCACCGAGCAGCAGGTCGAGGGCGTGGTCCGGAAAATCAAGGATGCAGGGCTGGACGTCAATATTTCCCGCGGCACCGAGCGCACCGTCATCGGCGCCATCGGCGACGAGCGCAAGCTGGACCAGGAATCCATCGACGCCCTGCCCGGCGTCGAGCAGGCGATGCACATCGTCAAGCCGTACAAGATCGTGGCCCGGGAGTGGCACAAGGAAGACACGGTCATCGACATCAAGGGCGTGAAGCTCGGCGGCAAGCAGGTGCAGATCATCGCCGGCCCTTGCTCGGTGGAAACTCCGGAGCAGATGGAGCAGGCCGCCCAGGGCGTGGTGGACGCCGGCTGCAACATGATGCGCGGCGGTGCCTTCAAGCCCCGCACCAGCCCCTATGCCTTCCAGGGCCACGGGGTGGAAGGCCTGGCCATGTTCCGCAAGGCCGCCGACGCCCACGGTCTGCCCATCGTCACCGAACTGATGGACCTGCGTACCCTGGACGCCTTCCTGGAATACGACGTGGACGTGATCCAGATCGGCACCCGCAACATGCAGAACTTCGACCTGCTGAAGGAAGTTGGCCGCACCACCAAGCCGGTGATCCTCAAGCGGGGCATGTCCGCCACCATCTCCGAGTGGCTGATGGCGGCGGAATACATCGCCGCCGGCGGCAACCACAACATCATCTTCTGCGAGCGCGGCATCCGCACTTTCGAGACCGCTTACCGCAACGTGCTGGACGTGACCGCCATCGCCGTGCTGAAAAAGGAAACCCACCTGCCGGTGATCGTCGACCCCTCCCACGCCGGCGGTAAGGCATGGATGGTGCCGGCCCTGTCCCGCGCCGCCGTGGCTGCGGGCGCCGACGGCCTGCTGGTGGAAATGCACCCCAACCCCTGCGAAGCCTGGTGCGACGCCGACCAGGCCCTGAACCAGCAGGAACTGACCACCCTGATGGGCTCCCTGCGGGGCATTGCCCAGGCCATCGGCCGCGACCTGTAACGCCGTGGCCGCACCCCTCATCCGCAAGCTGGCCGTCTTCGGCGTCGGGCTGATCGGCGGTTCCTTCGCCCTGGCCCTGAAGAAAGCCGGCGTAGTGGGGGAGGTGGTGGGAGTGGGGCGCAGCCAAGCCAACCTGGACGAGGCTTGCCAGCTCGGCATCATCGACTCGGTGGTAACCAAGCCCGCCGAAGCGGTGGCCGGGGCGGACCTGGTCCTGCTTGCCGTTCCGGTGGGCCAGATGCCGGCGGTGATGGCTTCCATTGCACCCCATCTGGCGCCGGATACGGTGGTCACCGATGCCGGCAGCACCAAGCAGGACGTGCTGGCCTATGCCCGTGCCCACCTGCCCGGTCACCTGTCTCATTTCGTTCCCTCCCATCCCATCGCCGGGGCGGAGAAAAGCGGTGCCGCCGCAGCCAGCGCCGACTTGTACCAGGGGCGCAACGTGGTGGTGACGCCGTTGGCGGAAAACGACCCGGCGGCGGTGGGCAAGGTCAAGGGTGCCTGGGCCGCCTGCGGTGCGGTGGTGAGGGAGATGGCGCCTCAAGGCCACGACGAGGTGTTCGCCGCCGTGAGCCACTTGCCCCACCTGCTGGCTTTCGCCCTGGTGGATGACATCGCCGCCAAGCCCAACGCCGTCGAGCTGTTTTCCTACGCCGCCAGCGGATTCCGCGACTTCACCCGCATCGCCGGCAGCAGCCCGGAAATGTGGCGGGACATCAGCCTCGCCAACCGGGATGCCCTGCTCAAGGAACTGGACGCCTACCGCGCCCAGCTCGACCGCCTCCACGTAGCCCTGGAAGCGGGGGACGCCGCCGTCCTGGAGCAGATATTCACCCGCGCCAGCCGGGCCCGTAACGCCTGGGCCGGCGGGGACGAAAAACAATGAACCGCAGAGGACGCGGAGGAGCGCAGAGGAATGCAGGGAAAATGTCGGTTTTCCTCCGCGTCCTCTGCGTCCTCCGCGGTGAAAGAATTTGAACATGGAATTTCTGGATATTTACCCCGCCGTCGCCGCCCGCGGCACCGTGAAACTGCCGGGCTCGAAGAGCATTTCCAACCGCACCCTGCTGCTGGCTGCCCTGGCCGAAGGCGAAACCCATATCCGCGACCTGCTGGCCTCGGACGACACCGGCCGCATGCTGGAGGCCCTGAAGGCGCTCGGCGTGCCGGCGGAGAAAACCGGCGCCAACGATTATCGCGTCCGGGGTGTAGGTGGAACGTTTCCGGTGAAGGATGCCGAGCTGTCCCTGGGCAACGCCGGCACCGCCTTCCGGCCCCTGACGGCTGCCCTGGCTCTGTCCGGTGGCCATTATCAGTTGAGCGGCGTGGCCCGGATGCACGAGCGCCCCATCGGCGACTTGGTGGAAGCCCTGCGCCAGTTGGGGGCGGACATTCGTTACCTGGGCAACGAGGGTTTCCCGCCGCTGGAGATTTCCCCCGCCGTCATCCGGCCCGGCACGGCCCAGGTGCGGGGCGATGTGTCCAGCCAGTTCCTCACCGGCCTCCTGATGGCGCTGCCCCTCACCGGCGAAACCATGACGGTGGAGGTGGTGGGGGAGCTGATTTCCAAGCCCTACATCGAAATCACCCTGGCCCTCATGGCCCGCTTTGGCGTGACCGTGGAGCGGGAGGGGTGGCGGCGCTTCGTCATCGAAGGCGGCCAGCGCTACCAAAGCCCGGGCACGATCTTCGTTGAAGGCGACGCCTCGTCGGCGTCCTATTTCCTCGCCGCCGGCGCCATCGGCGGCGGCCCGGTGCGGGTGGAGGGCGTAGGCCGGGACAGTATCCAGGGGGACGTGCGCTTCGCCGAAGCCCTGGCGCAAATGGGCGCCGAAATTTCAATGGGCGACAACTGGATCGAGGCCCGCGGCCCGGCCTCCGGCAAGCTCAAGGCCATCGACCTGGACTGCAACCACATCCCCGACGCCGCCATGACCTTGGCGGTGGCGGCCCTGTTCGCCGACGGCACCACCACTCTGACCAACATCGCCAGCTGGCGGGTGAAGGAAACCGACCGCATCGCCGCCATGGCCACCGAACTGCGCAAGGTGGGCGCCACGGTGGAGGAGGGCGCCGACTACATCCGCGTCACGCCGCCTCCCGCTTCACGCCTCGCGGCTCACGCGCAGATCAACACCTACGACGACCACCGCATGGCCATGTGTTTTTCCCTGGTGGCCCTGGGCGTGCCGGTGCGCATCAACGACCCGAAGTGCGTCGCCAAGACCTTCCCCGACTATTTCGAACGCTTCGCCTCCATCCTCAAGCGGGGCGGTGTGCCGGTGATCGCCATCGACGGCCCCTCGGCCAGTGGCAAAGGCACTATTGCCCAACTGGTGGCGGATCGGCTGGGCTGGCATTACCTGGACAGCGGGGCGATTTACCGCCTCGCCGCCGTGGCGGCCATGCGCCGCGGTCTGCCCCTGGACGACGAGGCGCAGCTCGCCGCCCTGGCGGAGAAGCTGGACGTGCGCTTCGAGGGTGGCGAGATCTACCTCGACAACGAAGTCGCTACCGAAGCCATTCGCACCGAAGAGGCGGGCAACGCCGCTTCCAAGATCGCCGTTTTTCCCCGCCTGCGCCAAGCGCTTCTTCAGCGCCAGCGGGCTTTCCGCCAAGCTCCCGGCCTGGTGGCGGACGGCCGGGACATGGGCTCCACGGTGTTCCCCGACGCCGGAACGAAGATATTCCTTACCGCCAGCGCCGAAGCCCGTGCCGAACGCCGGTATAAGCAGTTGATGGCAAAAGGGATGTGTGCTAATCTTGACAATATTTTGCAAGACATCAACCAGCGCGACGCCCGCGATGCGGCGCGAAGCGCTGCGCCGCTGCAAAAATGCGCTGACGCGAGCTTCCTCGATACCAGCCCCCTCTCCATCGACCAGGTCGTTGCCGAGGTTCTGGCAAGATACGGGGCGCTTTCGTCGCAATAAAGGCGTCACGGTTCCGCACGGGGCCGTGGCAATGTTTAATCAACCCCGCCGCAAGGCGTTTTGATTGGTACTTTTTCAATGACTGCTTCTCCCTCTACCTCCCAAGAAAGTTTTGCCTCCCTGTTCGAAGAAAGCCTTAGCCAGAAAGAAATGCGCATAGGCGAAGTGATCACCGCTGAAGTGGTGCACGTCGACAACGAAGAGGTGATCGTCAACGCCGGCCTGAAATCCGAGAGCGTGATTTCCGCCGACGAATTCCGCAACGACCAGGGCGAAATCGAGGTCAAGCCGGGCGACTTCGTCAAAGTGGCGATCGACGCCCTGGAAGACGGCCACGGTTCCACCAAGCTCTCCCGCGAAAAGGCCAAGCGCCTGGCCGCCTGGATCGAGCTGGAAGAGGCGATGGAGAAGGGTTCCCTGGTCAACGGCATGGTCAGCGGCAAGGTCAAGGGCGGCCTGACCGTGATGGTCAACGGCATCCGCGCCTTCCTGCCCGGTTCCCTGGTGGACATCCGTCCGGTCAAGGACACCACCCCCTACGAGAACAAGGCCTTCGAGTTCAAGGTCATCAAGCTGGACCGCAAGCGCAACAACGTGGTGGTTTCCCGTCGCGCCATGCTGGAAGAGACCCAGGGCGCCGAGCGTCAGGCCCTGCTGGAAAACCTCAAGGAAGGTGCCCGCGTCAAGGGTATCGTCAAGAACATCACCGACTACGGCGCGTTCGTGGACCTGGGCGGTGTGGACGGCCTGCTGCACATCACCGACGTAGCCTGGCGCCGCGTCAAGCACCCCTCCGAGGTGCTGTCCGTGGGTGACGAAGTGGAAGCCATGGTGCTCAAGTTCGACCAGGAGAAGAACCGCGTTTCCCTGGGCCTCAAGCAGCTGGGCGACGATCCGTGGGTCAACCTGTCCCGACGCTACCCCGTGGGCACCCGCCTGTTCGGCAAGGTGACCAACCTGACCGACTACGGCGCCTTCGTCGAGATCGAGCCGGGCATCGAAGGTCTGGTGCACGTGTCCGAAATGGACTGGACCAACAAGAACGTTCACCCCGCCAAGGTCACCGCCATGGGCGAGGAAGTGGAAGTGATGATTCTGGAAGTGGACGAAAGCCGCCGCCGCCTGTCCCTGGGCATGAAGCAGTGCCAAGCCAACCCCTGGGACGAGTTCGCCGAGAACTTCAAGAAGGGCGACAAGGTTTCCGGCCAGATCAAGTCCATCACCGACTTCGGCGTGTTCATCGGCCTGCCCGGCGGCATCGACGGCCTGATCCACCTGTCCGACCTGTCCTGGACCCTGCCCGGCGAAGAAGCCGTGCGCAACTTCAAGAAGGGCGACGACGTGGAAGCCGTGGTGCTGGCCATCGACTCCGAGCGCGAGCGCATTTCCCTCGGCATCAAGCAGATGGAAGGCGATCCCTTCAGCAACTACGTGGCCACCCATGACAAGGGCAGCATCGTCAAGGGCGTGGTCAAGACCATCGATGCCAAAGGCGCCGTGGTGACTTTGGACACCGAGGAAGTGGAAGGCTACCTGCGTGCTTCCGAAGTGGCCCGCGACCGCGTGGAAGACATCCGTTCCCACCTCAAGGAAGGGGACGAGATCGAGGCCAAGATCATCAGCGTCGACCGCAAGAACCGCAACATCAGCCTGTCCATCAAGGCCAAGGACATGGCCGACGAGTCCGAAGCGATGCAGAAGCTCGCCAGCGACCAGGGCGCCGGCAGCGCCGGCACCACCAACCTGGGTGCCCTGCTGAAGGCCAAGCTGGACGTGAAAAACGCGGAGCAATAAGTAAAAGGGATCGTCATGACCAAATCGGAACTGATCGCTCGATTGTCCGTGCGCCATCCCCACTTGGTCGCCAAGGATGCGGAGTTCGCCGTCAAAACCATCCTGGATGCGATGGCGAGCAGCTTGGCTGAGGGGCAGCGCATCGAGATTCGCGGCTTCGGCAGTTTCACTCTGAACTACCGGCCGCCGCGAGTCGGGCGCAACCCGAAGACCGGCGGCAAGGTCAACGTGCCGGAAAAGCATGTTCCCCATTTCAAGGCAGGCAAGGAATTGCGGGAACGGGTGGACTACCCGGAGTAAGACTCCCGGTCGGCCATCTTGATTGATCGGTGTGGCGGCATTGTCGAAAGATCGTGCCGCCTTTTTATTTGTCGGACGGAATGGATTTGAAAGAGGGGCGGCTATGGTGATGCGCTATGTGCTGCGCGTGTTGTGGTTTGCGCTGTTTCTGCTGGCACTGGGTTTCGCGGTAAAAAACAGCGGAACCGTGACGGTGAGCTACTACCTGGGCTATCAATGGCAATCCCCCCTGGTGCTGGTGATGCTGGTGTGCTTCGTCGCCGGCGTGGCTACCGGGGTGGCGGCCAGCCTGTCCTTCATTTTCCGTCAGAAACGCAACATCCTGGCTTTGAAGCGTGAACTGCGGGTGAAGGTCTCCGACAGCGGCGCGAGGCAGGAAGGCTGACGAAGCCTTTTCACGGATAAAATTCCCCAAACATGGAATTCGAATACTGGTGGCTGCTGGTGTTTCCGCTGTTCTTCAGCCTGGGCTGGCTGGCGGCACGCATCGACATCAAGCATGTGGTGTCGGAGTCCCGCACCCTGCCGGTGTCCTATTTCAAAGGCCTCAACTACCTCCTCAACGAGCAGCCGGACAAGGCGGTGGAAGCCTTTGCCGAAGTGGCACGGCTGGAGCCGGCGACGGTGGAGCTGCATTTCACCCTCGGCGCCATGTTCCGCCGCCGGGGCGAAGTGGAACGGGCCATCCGCATGCACCAGAACCTGCTGGAACGTCCCGACCTGGAGGAAGAGCGCAAATGGCTGGCAGTGAACGAGTTGGCCCAGGACTTTCTGCGGGCCGGCCTCCTGGACCGGGCCGAACAGCTGTTTCAGGAACTGCTGGGCACCTCCTACCGTGCTGCCGCCCTGGAGTCCCTGCTGGACATCTACGTCCAGGAAAAGGAATGGCCCAAGGCCATCGATACCGCCAAACGGCTGGCGGCCTCGTCCACCCGCTCGTTCCAGCGGGAAATCGCCCAGTTTTATTGCGAGCTGGCGGTTACCGAAAGCATTCATAGCCGCTTTGACGGGGCGCGGGAATACATCGCGTCGGCCCTGCAGGAGAACCGGACCTGTGTCCGGGCCAACGACCTGCTGGGGGACTTCGAAACCATGCAGGGACGCCATGACGAGGCGATCCAGGTGTGGAAGCGCATCGAAACCCAGGACCCGGCCTACCTCGCGCTGATTGCGGACAAGCTGGTGGCGGCCTGCCGTCAGCTGGATCGGCTGGATGAGGCCCTGGGCCTGCTGCGGGACTACCTTAATCGCTACCCTTCCCTGGAAGTCCTGGAAGCGGCCTACCGCCTGGCCTTGGAGGTGGAGGGAGGCGAGGCGGCCTACCGCCTGGTGCGGGACACCCTGCGCCACCACCCTACCCTGCGGGGCCTGGATACGCTGCTCGAAGCGCAGTTGATGGAGGCGCCCCCGGAGCGGCGCCAGGATCTGCAACTGATCAAGACCCTGGTGCACGGCCACGCCGAGCGGCTCGCCTTCTTCCGCTGCGACAGTTGCGGTTTCCGGGCCCGGCGTTTCCACTGGCGCTGTCCCGCCTGCGGCGGCTGGGAAACCTTCCCCCCGCGGCGCAGCGAGGAAGAGGGAGCCCGCGACCGCACCGGCTCCAATTTCATTCCCGGTTAAGAGAGAGCATGCAAGCAAACGATCCGAAAATCATCGTCGCCCTGGACTATCCCACGGGCGACCAAGCCCTGGCCCTGGCGAAGCGTTTGGACCCCGCCCTGTGCCGGGTGAAGGTGGGCAAGGAACTGTTCACCGCCGCCGGACCGGCCTTGGTGGAAGGGCTGGTGGGCGCCGGTTTCGGCGTGTTCCTGGACCTGAAATTCCACGACATTCCGAATACCGTGGCGGGCGCGGTGAAAGCCGCCGCCAGGCTGGGGGTGTGGATGGTGAACGTCCATGCCTTCGGTGGGGGTAAAATGATGGCCGCGGCGCGGGAGGCCCTGGAAGGTATGGACCAGCGGCCGAAACTGATCGCGGTGACGGTGCTCACCAGCATGGACCGGGCGGGCCTGGCGGAAATCGGCCTCGACGTGGAGCCCCAACAACAAGTGCGGCGCCTGGCGAAACTGGCCCAGGATGCCGGCCTGGACGGCGTGGTGTGCTCCGCCCAGGAGGCGGCGATGCTCAAGGGGGAGCTGGGCCGGGATTTCCTGCTGGTCACCCCCGGCATCCGCCCCGCCGATGCGAGCACCGACGACCAGTCCCGCATCATGACCCCGGCGGCGGCCATGGCTGCGGGCTCGGATTACCTGGTGATCGGCCGCCCCATTACCAAGGCGGCCGATCCCCTGCTGGCGTTACGGAATATCCATCTTGAACTAGGAGAAAAGCAATGAAAATCAGCGTAATCGGCACCGGCTACGTGGGCCTGGTCACGGGCACCTGCCTTGCCGAGGTCGGCCACGACGTGATGTGCCTGGACGTGGACGTGCGCAAGATCGCCACCCTCAAGGCCGGCGGCATCCCGATTTACGAGCCGGGCCTGGAAGACATGGTGAAGCGCAACGTCGCCGCCGGCCGCCTGCATTTCACCACCGACGTGGAAGAGGCCGCCAAGTTCGGCCAGATCCAGTTCATCGCCGTGGGTACGCCTCCCGACGAGGACGGTTCCGCCGACCTGCAATACGTGGTGGCCGCCGCCCGCAGCATCGGCAAGCACATGGACGACTACAAGGTGGTGGTGGACAAGTCCACCGTGCCCGTGGGCACCGCCGACAAGGTGCGTGCCGCGGTGAAGGAAGAGCTGGACAAGCGCGGCTCCAAGCTGGAGTTCGCCGTGGTGTCCAACCCCGAATTCCTCAAGGAAGGGGCCGCGGTGGAAGACTTCATGCGCCCCGACCGCATCGTGGTGGGGGTGGACGACGAGAAGGCGGTGCAACTGATGCGCTCCCTTTACGCCCCCTTCAACCGCAACCACGACCGCCTGATCGTGATGGACGTGAAGAGCGCGGAGCTCACCAAGTACGCCGCCAACGCCATGCTGGCCACCCGCATCTCCTTCATGAACGAGCTGGCCCTGCTGGCGGAGAAAATGGGGGCCGACATCGAGCACGTGCGCCACGGCATCGGCTCCGACCCCCGCATCGGTTATCACTTCCTCTATGCCGGCTGCGGCTACGGCGGCTCCTGCTTCCCCAAGGACGTCCAGGCCCTGCAGCGCACCGCCCGGGAATACGGCCAGGAACTCAAGATCCTCAACGCGGTGGAAGCGGTCAACGAGCGCCAGAAGGAAGTGCTGCTGGACAAGATCACCGCCAAGTTCGGCAACGACCTCTCCGGCAAGACCCTCGCCTTGTGGGGCCTGGCGTTCAAGCCCAACACCGACGATATGCGCGAGGCCCCCAGCCGGGTGCTGATCGAAGGGCTGTGGGCTCGGGGCGCCAAAGTGGTGGCCCACGACCCGGTGGCGGCCCACGAAACCCAGCGTATTTTCGGCGACGACCCGCGCCTGAAACTGGTGGACTCCCCCATGGAGGCAGTGGACGGCGCCGACGCCCTGGTGATCGTCACCGAGTGGAAGGTGTTCCGCGCCCCGAACTTCCCCGAGTTGAAAGCCAAGCTCAAGACCCCGGTGATCTTCGACGGCCGCAACATGTACGAGCCCAAGGACGTGCGGGAAGCTGGCCTGGAATACTTCGCCATCGGAAGACTTTAAAAACCATTAACCGCCAAGGACGCAAAGGGACGCGAAGGAATTCTAGGAAAAGCCTTTCCTTTGCGTACCTTGGCGTCCTTAGCGGTAAAAAGAATTTATGCTGCCCAACTTTGAAAATGCCCGATTACTAGTCGTCGGCGACGTGATGCTGGACCGCTACTGGTTCGGCGAGGTGAGCCGTATTTCCCCCGAAGCGCCGGTGCCGGTGGTGCACGTCGCCTCCACCGAGGAGCGCCCCGGTGGGGCCGCCAACGTGGCGCGCAACGCGGCCGCCCTGGGGGCCAAGGTGGCGCTGCTGTCGGTGGTGGGGGAGGACGAGGCCGGCGAGAGCCTGCAACGCCTGATGGCGAGCGAGCGGGTGGAAGCGGTGCTGCACCGTGACCCGGGGCTGGACACCACGGTCAAGCTGCGGGTGGTGGGGCGCCAGCAGCAACTGTTGCGCATCGACTTCGAAACCACCCCCAGCCATGAAGTGCTGGAGAACAAGCTCCACGACTTTCAGCGCCTGCTTGGTGACACCGACGTGGTGATCCTGTCCGATTACGGCAAGGGCGGCCTGAAACACATCCGGCAGATGATCGATCTGGCTCGCAAGGCCGGCAAGCCGGTGCTGGTGGACCCGAAGGGGGACGAATACGAACGCTACCGCGGCGCCACCCTGCTCACCCCCAACCGGGGCGAGTTCCGGGAGGTGGCCGGCAAGTGGTCCAGCGAGGAGGAACTGTCGCGCAAGGCCGAGCAGCTGCGCCATGACCTCGACCTGGACGCCCTGCTGGTGACCCGCAGCGAGGAGGGGATGACCCTCTACCGCGCCGAAGGGGCGCTCCACGAGCCGGCCCAGGCGCGGGAAGTGTTCGACGTTTCCGGCGCCGGGGACACGGTGATCGCCACCCTGGGGGTGATGCTCGCCGCCGGGGCGGATCTGCCGCAAGCCATGCACCTAGCCAATCTGGCCGCCGGCATCGTGGTGGGCAAGCTCGGCACCGCTGTGGTGGGCCGGGATGAACTTCAACAAGAATTTCAATCGAATCAAGGGTAAGGAACAGCCATGTACTATATCGTTACCGGTGCGGCCGGCTTCATCGGCGCCAACATCGTCAAGGCCCTCAACGACCGGGGCATCACCGACGTCATCGCGGTGGACAACCTGAAGAAGGCGGACAAGTTCAAGAACCTGGTGGACTGCGAGATCGCCGATTACCTGGACAAGGAAGAGTTTCTCCAGATGGTGATCGACGGCGCCTTCGAGGGCGACGTGGCGGCGGTGTTCCACGAGGGGGCGTGCTCCGACACCATGGAGACCGACGGCCGCTACATGATGGAGAACAATTTCCGCTACAGCACCACCCTGCTGGATTTCTGCCAGCAGAACGACGCCCAGTTCCTCTACGCCTCCTCCGCCAGCGTCTACGGTGCCGGCCGCATCTTCCAGGAATCCCGGGAGCACGAAGGCCCCCTCAACGTCTACGGCTACTCCAAGTTCCTGTTCGACCAGTACGTGCGCCGCATGCGGAACAACCGTACCGCCCAGATCGCCGGCTTCCGCTACTTCAACGTCTACGGCCCGCGGGAGCAGCACAAGGGGCGCATGGCCTCCGTCTCCTACCACCTGTTCAACCAGTACCAGGCCGAGGGCCGGGTGCGCCTGTTCGAAGGCTGCGACGGCTATCCCAACGGCGCCCAGCAGCGGGACTTCATCTACGTGGAGGACGTGGTCAAAGTGAACCTGCACTTCCTCGACCATCCCGACCAGTCCGGCGTTTTCAACGTCGGCACCGGCGCCTCCCAGACCTTCAATGACGTGGCGGTGGCCACGGTGAACGGCTGCCGCAAGGCCCAGGGGGAAAAGGTCCTGACCCTGAAGGAAATGCAGGACCTGGGCATTCTGGAATACATCCCCTTCCCGGAAGCCCTCAAGGGCAAGTACCAGAGTTTCACCCAGGCCGACGTCAGCGCCCTGCGCGCTGCGGGCTACACGGAGCCTTTGCTGACCGTGGAACAGGGGGTAGGCAAATACGTGGAGCATCTGCACCAGGCCGCCGGGAAATAAGCGGCGCCCCTTCCGATGCGGAGAACCCCGTCCCGACGACGGGGTTTTTTGTTTCTGCCGCGGCTTGACCGTCCCGCCGCGATATTGCTAACGTTGATGGATCAACTCACCCGAGGCTGGCCTTGTCCCCTTCCGAACCCCTCCCCCCCTGGCTGCTGGAAACGGCCGGCATCGCCGTCGCCCTGCTACGCCGGGACGGCAAAGTGTTGCAGGCCAATCCGGCGTTCGCCGCCCTGACCCACGAGGCCGCTTGGCTGGTGGAGCCGCCCTTGCCGGAGGGAGGGAAGGGCGATGCCGGCTGTCTCTATCAGGGCAAGGTGGCGCTCGGTTCAGCCGATGGCCGCAAGAGCGCCCTGGCCGGCCGGTTGTACCCCCAGGGGCGGGAAGTGCTGCTGGTGTGCGAAGCGGTGCAGCCCTCCACCGAGGCGTTGCAGGAGGAGATTCGACGGCTGCGGGAGCGCCTTGACGAGGCACGCCGTCAGGACAGCCTCACCGGCCTGGCCAACCGCAAACAGCTCGATGCCCGGACCGACGAGGAAATCCTGCGCTGGCAGCGCTATCGCCGGCCCCTGGCCCTGGTATTGCTGGACCTGGACGCCTTTGCCGCCGTCAACCGGCATTACGGCCGGGAAGCGGCGGACGAGGCTCTGCTTCACGTGGGCACCATCCTGCGCCAATCCATCCGTTCCCTGGACCTGGCGGCCCGCTACGGCGGGGGGGAATTTGCCGTGCTGCTGCCGGAAACCAACGACATGGGCGCCCTGATCGTGGCGGAGCGCCTGCGGCTGGACCTGGAAAGCCAGATTCTGCTGCCCTTGGTGGAGCCCATCACCGCCAGCTTCGGCGTCGCGACCCTGGTGGCGGGGGAGCGGCGGGAGCAACTCTTTTCCCGCGCGGCCGAAGCCCTGGGCCGGTCCAAGCACCAAGGCAAAAATTGCGTAACCCTGGCGGGGGCTGAAGAGGCCGCCGCCCTACTGAAATAGGCTCCAATCATGTTCAAGACTATCGAGGATTTCGTCGGCAACACCCCCCTGGTGAAGCTCAAGCGCCTGCCCGGCGACACCGGCAACACGGTGCTGGTGAAGCTGGAGGGCAACAACCCCGCCGGCTCGGTGAAGGACCGGCCGGCCCTGTCCATGATCGTCCGCGCCGAGGAACGGGGCGAGATCAAGCCCGGCGACACCCTGATCGAAGCCACCAGCGGCAACACCGGCATCGCCCTGGCCATGGCGGCCTCCATGCGGGGTTACCGGATGGTGCTGGTGATGCCCGAGCACATGAGCGTGGAGCGGCGCCAAGTGATGCGCGCCTTCGGCGCCGAAATCGTGCTCACCTCCCAGGCCGGCAGCATGGAGGAGGCCATCGACACCGCCAATCGCCTGGCGCAGGAGCGGGGCGGCATCGTCCTCGACCAGTTCTCCAACCCGGACAATCCCCTGGCCCACTACGAGGGCACCGGGCCGGAAATCTGGCGCGACACGGGGGGCAAGATCACCCACTTCGTCTCCAGCATGGGCACCACCGGCACCATCATGGGCTGTTCCCGCTACCTCAAGGAGCAGAGTGCCGCAGTGCAGATCGTCGGCGTGCAGCCCTCCGACGGCTCCCAGATTCCCGGCATCCGCAAGTGGCCCAAGGCCTACCTGCCGAAAATCTGCGATTTTTCCCGGGTGGACCGCGTCATGGAGGTGTCCCAGGCCGAGGCCGAGGAAACTACCCGCCGCTTGGCCCGTGAGGAGGGCATTTTCGCCGGCATCTCTTCCGGCGGGGCGCTGGCGGCAGCCCTCAAGATTTCGGCCGAGGTGGAGAATGCGGTGATTGTCTCCATCATTTGCGACCGGGGCGACCGCTACCTTTCCACCGGGGTGTTCCCAGCGTGAGCACCGGCCCCCTCCACTTTCGGTACCGTTTCCGTTTCCCCTCCGGGCGGGAGATGGAGACGGAAGTGGAGGTGGACTCGGCCACCCTGGAATCCGCCGTTCCGGAAGGAGAGGCGCCGGATTGGGCCCGGCTGTCCTTCCACCGCTGCCCCCACTGTCCCTTGGGGGAAACCGATTTCTATTGCCCCCTGGCCCTGCGCCTGTCGCCCCTGCTGGGCATCTGCGCCGGGATATCCTCCCACGACCCCGTGGAGGTGGAGGCTATCTCCCCGGAGCAGCGGACCCTCCGCCTCTCCACCACCGCCCAGCGGGCGTTCAGTTCCCTGATGGGGCTGGTGATCGCCACCAGCGGCTGCCCCTACACCGTTTTCCTCAAGCCCATGGCCCGGTTCCACCTTCCTTTGGCGGGGGAGGAGGAGACCCTCTACCGGGCGGCGTCCATGTACTTGCTGGCCCAGTATTTCCGCCATGGGGCGGGGATGCCGGAAGACCGGAATCTTGCCGGTCTGAAGCAGATTTACCGGGACTTGCAGGTGGTCAACACCGCCATGGCGGAACGGCTGCGGGCGGTGGCGGAGCAGGATTCCGCCGTCAACGCCCTGGTGCTCCTGGATCTGTTCGCCAAGACCGTGCCCTATTCCATCGAAGAATCCCTGGCGGACGTCCGCTACCTGTTCGCCCCCTACCTCCGCAAAGAGCAATGAAGCCCTTTCGCGCCCTGCTCCTGGCGGCGCTGCTTTTTTCCACCGCCGCTGCCGCCCTGGATATCTCCGTTTCCATGGATGACATCGTCGGCCCCGGTTTCAGCGCCCGGGATATCCGCGCCCGGTGGAGCGGGGGATCCCTGGAGGCCAATGTGGGGGAGCTGACCGTCGCCGGCAGGACGTGGCGGAACGCCGAGCTTTCCTGCCCGGATTTTCACACCGAAAAAGGCCTTATCGAATGCCGTCGGGGGGTCTTGGCCGGGTTGCCCCTGCGTTTCGCCTACCGGGGGGGAGCGCTGGAAGCGTCCTTGTTCCCCGATAGCGAAGAAACCTGGAACCTCACCGCCCGCAGGACCGAAAAGGGTTGGGAAGGGCGTGTCGCCCTGGCCGGGGCCAACCCGGCCCGACTCGCTCCCTGGCTGCCGGCAGCGTGGCCCCGGCCCACCGCCGGCAAGGTGGGCGGCGCCTTGCAGTTCTCCGCCAAGGAGTTGCAGGCGGATTTGCGCTTCGGCGGCGCGGCCTTCAGCGATGCCGCCGGCCTGCGGGCCGGGGAGAAGCTGGGAGGGCGGCTGCTTGCCGGCGCCGTCCCCGTCGGCAGTCAATGGCGCTGGAAGGCCCAGGTGGACTGGAGCGAAGGAGCGGTGTTCTGGCAGCCCTTCTACTTTCCTCGGGGCGGTCAGCGCTTCGCCGGTCAGGGCAGCTACGGCTCCCGGGGTCTGTTTCTCGACCGGGGCAGCCTGACACTGGCGGGGGTGGGGACGGCCCAAGTGGCAGGGGCCTGGACCGGCGGTCGGCTAAGGGATTTCGACCTGCGGGCGTCCCCCTTGGCACTGGACGGCCTCTACCGTCTGATTCTCAAGCCGCTGCTGGCAAAAGGGGCCTTTTCCAAGCTCGATGCCAAGGGGGACGCCGACCTGGCCTGGCGCTACCGCAACGGGGCCAGCGAGGTCTTCGACCTGACGGTACGGGACGGCGAGCTGGTGGACCAGGAAAGGCGTTTCGCTTTCTCCGGCCTGAACCTGCGCCTGCCCTGGGCGGCGAACCAGATGCGGGAGGGGGAGTTCGCCTTCCGCCAGGGACGCCTTTTTGACCTGCCCGTGGGGCCCCTGCGGACGCCGGTGCGCATGGAGGGGTGGCGCTTCACCGTGTCGGCGTTGAGTCTGCCGGTGCTGGATGGACAGTTGACGGTGGAGGGTTTCGAGGCCCAGCGCAAAGGCGGCGCATGGCGCTGGCAGTTCGGCAGCGGCCTGTCGCCGATTTCCATGGAAAGCTTTTCCCAAGCCCTGGGCTGGCCGAAGATGCACGGCAGCCTGTCCGGGGTGGTGCCCCGGGTGAGCTACGACAACCAGACCGTGACGGTGGACGGCGCCTTGCTGGTGCGGGCCTTCGACGGGACCACGGTGGTGAGGGGCCTGGTCCTGGCTGAGCCTTTGGGCCTCGCGCCGCGCCTGTACGCCGACGTGGACATGCGGAACCTGGACCTGGATCTGCTCACCCGGGCTTTTTCCTTCGGCAGCATCACCGGCCGCATCGATGCCACGGTGAAGGGGTTGGAACTGTCCGCCTGGAGGCCGGTGAAGTTCGATGCCAAGATGGAAAGCAGTCCCGGCGACTACCCTCGCCGCATTTCCCAGCGAGCGGTGGAGAACATCTCGGCCTTGGGCGGCGCCGGGGCCGCGGCGGCGATCCAGCGCAGCTTTCTGCGTTTTTTCCACCAGTTCGGCTACAGCAAGATCGGCCTTTCCTGCGTGCTGCGCAACGGCGTCTGCACCATGGATGGCGCCGAGGCGGCGCCCCACGGCTACGTCATCGTCAAGGGGGGCGGCGTGCCGGCCATTACGGTAATCGGTTACAATCGCCAAGTGGGGTGGGACGAGTTGTTGGAGCGGCTGAACCGGATCGTGCAAGGCAACGTCAAACCTATCGTTGAGTGAGGGAACTGAAGATGAACAGAACGGTTTTATTGGTGCTGGCGGGTCTGATGACGGGTTGCGTCACCATCAACATCTATTTTCCTGCCGCCGCAGCGGAAAAGGCGGCGGACAAGATCATCGACGAGGTGTGGCAGCTGAAGCCGGAAGGGAATGGCAAGCCCGCCCAGCCAAAAGAGGAGAGCAAGCCATGAAGTCCCTGATCCGTTTGCTGGCCGTCGTGATCGCCCTTTCGGCTGCGCCCGCGTGGGCCGCCGCCGACCTGCAAATCAACACTCCCGCTATCACCCAACTGCGGGAAAGCATGCACAATCACTTCCATCAGTTGCGGGACTATTTCGCCAGCGGTGCGGTGGGGGTGACCTCGGACGGGCTGCTGGCCGTGCGCGATGCCTCGTTGATTCCCCTGGACCAGCGCCAGGCGGTGAACGCCCTGGTGGCCGAGGATAACCAGAATCGCCGGGCCCTGTATCGGGAAATCGCCCGGGAAAACGGCCACCCGGAATGGGAGAACGACGTGCGCGCCACCTTCGCCCAGCGCTGGATAGACCGGTCCCGGCCGGGGTGGTGGTATCAGAAGCCGAACGGAACCTGGGTCCAGAAATGACCCCGGTCCTGGTCTTCGACATCGAGACCATCCCCGACATAGACGGCTTGCGCAAGCTCAACGGCCTCACGGGCATGGACGACGCCCAGGTGGCGCAGCTGGCCTTCCAGCAGCGGCGCCAGAGCAACGGCACCGATTTCCTGCCCCTGCATCTGCAGCGGGTGGCGGCCATTTCCTGCGTGCTGCGGGACCGGGACAATTTCCGTGTCTGGTCCCTGGGTACCCTGGAGGATGGCGAGGGAGAACTGATCCGGCGCTTCTTCGAGGGCATCGAGAAATACACCCCCCAGATCGTCTCCTGGAACGGCGGCGGCTTCGACCTGCCGGTGTTGCACTACCGGGCTATGGTCCACGGCCTCCAGGCGCCCCGCTACTGGGATATGGGCGAGGACGACCGGGAGTTCAAGTGGAACAACTATCTCAGCCGCTACCATACCCGCCACCTGGACCTGATGGACCTGCTGGCCCTGTACCAGCCGAGGGCTTTCGTGCCCCTGGACGAAATGGCCCAGCTGTGCGGCTTTCCCGGCAAGCTGGGGATGGACGGCTCCAAGGTGTGGGACGCCTACCAGGCCGGCGAGCTGAAGGCCATCCGCGACTACTGCGAAACCGACGTGGTCAACACTTACCTGGTCTACCTGCGCTTCCAGCTCATGCGCGGACTGCTGGACCGGGACGCCTACCGGGCGGAGTGCGAACTCGTGCGGGAGACGCTTGCCAAATCCGATGAAAACCACTGGCGGGAATTTCTCGCCCAGTGGCAGTAAATAACCCCCTTCTTTCTTTTTTCATTCCATGATTGTCGTTGAATCCCTAGACTACGAAGGCCAGGGTGTCGCCCGTCAAGACGGCAAAGCCGTGTTCATCGAAGGCGCCCTTCCCGGCGAGGAAGTGGAGTACAGCTCCTACCGCAAGAAATCCAACTTTGAAATGGCCACCGTCACCCGGGTGCTCAAGGAGAGCCCGCTGCGGACGGTGCCCCGCTGTCCCCATTTCGGCGTCTGCGGCGGTTGTTCCATGCAGCACCTGGAGGCCAGCGCCCAGGTGGCGATGAAGCAGCGGGTGCTGGAGAACAACCTGTGGCACATCGGCAAGGTGAAGGCCGAGCAGTTGTTGCCCGCCATTTACGGCCCCACCTGGGGTTACCGCCACCGAGCCCGGCTGTCGGTGCGCTACGTGGCGAAAAAGGGTGGGGCGCTGGTGGGCTTCCACGAAAAGCGCAGCAGTTACGTGGCCGATCTGCATACCTGCCCGGTCCTGCCGGAGCGCATTGCCAAGCTCATCGTTCCCCTGCGGGCGATGATCACTAAGCTCTCCATTCGCGACCGCCTGCCCCAGGTGGAGATCGCCCTGGGGGAGAAGGTGGATGTCCTGTGCCTGCGTATCCTGGCGCCTCTAAACGACCAGGACGAGGCGCTGCTGCGGGAATTCGCCGACCGCCACGGTGTGCAGTTCTTCCTCCAGACCAAGGGTCCGGAGACGGCGCGGCCTTTCCACCCCATCGACGCGCCCCAGTTGAGCTACAGCCTGCCGGAATTCGGCATCACCATGCCCTTTCATTCCACCGAGTTCACCCAGGTGAACCCCTTCATCAACCGGGTGCTGCTGCGGCGGGCCATCGCCATGCTGGACCCTCGTCCGGGGGAGCGCATCGGCGACCTGTTCTGCGGCCTGGGCAACTTCTCCCTGCCCATCGCCCGGCGCGGCGCCCACGTGGTGGGGGTGGAGGGCAGCGCGGCCCTGGTGAAACGGGCGGAAGAGAACGCGGCCCTCAACGGCCTCGATTCCCGTACCGAATTCCACACCGCCAACCTGTTCGAGGTGGGCGAGCCGGAACTGGCGGCCATGGGCCCCTTCGACAAGCTGCTGATCGATCCCCCCCGGGACGGCGCGGTGGAAGTGGTGAAGGCCTTGGGGGTCGGCGGGCCGGGGCGCATCGTCTACGTCTCCTGCAACCCCGCCACCCTGGCCCGGGATGCCGCCGTGCTGGTGCATACCCAGGGCTACCGGCTCAAGGCCGCGGGAGTGGTCAACATGTTCCCCCATACCGCCCACGTGGAATCCGTGGCCCTGTTCGAGCGCGGATGAAATCCCTGCGACTGCTCATTCTTCTGGGAATGCTGCCTCTTCTCGCGTGGGGTGCGGAGGTGGGGCCGACCCGGGCCCAGACGGTGCTGGACCTGCCTCAACCCCTCCTGCTGCGGGTGTACAACGGTGAGCGCGGCACCCTGTTGGTCAAGCGGGCCCGGATTCAGGTGGCGGATGCCGGCAACCCGGACAGGATAGGCTGCATGCAGCCGGTGGACGTGATGCGGTCGGTGAAGCGGGGGGAGTCCCGGGACGTGGAATTGCTGGACTTGAGAAAGTTCGAGGAATGCCTGAGCCTGGCCGGCTACCGGGTGCCGCCGGGCTCGTGGCCGGTGGAAATCGCCGAAACGCCGGTCTGCGCCGCCTGTATCCCGGCCGAGAAGGGAGGGGGTGACGTGCTGGCGATACCGTTTTCCGTGCGTCTGGTGATGTCCTGCCCCGGAACCCTCGAAGAGTACCGGTCCTTCACCAATTACCTGTTTTTCCAGTACCCCCCCAAGGGGCGGCCGATTCTGCTTCAGCCTCCCTCAAAGGGTTCGCCGATCCTGCTTCAATAGACGCCTTTGGGGTCGATGCGCATGGTTTTGCGGCCCGAGTCGTCGCCAGCGGCGGTATCGTCCACGGCGGAAAATGTCAGCCGGTACTTCACGATGCCGATAACGTCGCCGTCTTTCAGAGAACGGGGGGCGGCAATCGGCTCGTCGTTGACCAGGGTGCCGTTCTTGCTCCCAAGGTCTTCTACGGTCCAGAAACCTTCGTGCCGGACGATAGCGGCGTGGCTGCCGCTGATGCCGAGATTCTCGATCTGAATGTCGTTTTGGGGATTGCGGCCGAGGGTGGTCCGCTCCTTGTCGAGTACGTACTCGTTGAGTTTTTCCCCGTCCAGGGTCAGCGTCAGCTTGATCATATTTTCTCGTGAAAACCGATTTAAGGGGCAGGTGCCCTTAAATCTTAAGAGATTTCCGGGGAAAAGCTAATCACGTTTCCAGGGGATGCCGCCCAGCAAGGCCGCCAGTTGCTGGGGGCGCTGTTGGCGGGCGGGCGGGAGAGGCGGCCGTTCCTTCTCGGCGGCCGGAGCGGCCGCCGGGCCGCTGACCAGGGCCGGCGGGGCTTCTTCCTCGGCAGGTGCCGGGGCGGGAGCCGCTTGGCGGCGGGGCCGGGAGGGGGCCGAGCCGGAATCGGGCGGGGTTTCCCGGGGCAGGGTGCGCTTGAGCAGGCGCTCGATGTCCGCCAGGAACCGACTTTCCTCCGGGCTTACCAAGGAGAGGGCGTCGCCGCTGGCGCCGGCGCGGCCGGTACGGCCGATGCGGTGGATGTAGTCCTCCGCCACGTGGGGCAGTTCGTAGTTGACCACGTGGGGCAACTCGTCGATGTCCAGGCCCCGGGCGGCCACGTCGGTGGCCACCAGGGCGAGGATTTCGCCGTTCTTGAAGTCGTTCAGGGCCTGGGTGCGCTGGATCTGGCTCTTGTCGCCGTGGATGGCGGCGCAGCGGATGCCGTCCCGCTCCAGTTGGCGGTAGAGGCGCTCGGCGGAAAGCTTGGTGCGGGTGAACACCAGCACCTGGTGCATGTTCTGGCTGCGGATCAGGCGGGCCAGCACTTCCCGCTTGTGCTTTTCCTCCACCAGGTACACCACCTGGGTCACCGTCTCGGCGGCGGCGTTGCGCTGCGCCACTTCGATGGTGGCCGGGGAGGTGAGAAGGGTGTCGGCCAGTTTTTTGATCTCCGGCGCGAAGGTGGCGGAGAACAGCAGGTTCTGGCGCTTGGGCGGCATCAGGGCGAGGATGCGGCGGATGTCCGGGATGAAGCCCATATCCAGCATGCGGTCGGCTTCGTCCAGCACCAGGAAGTTCACCTGTCCCAGGTTCACCGACTTCTGCTGGATGTGGTCCAGCAGCCGGCCCGGCGTGGCCACCAGCACTTCCACGCCCCGGCGCAGGGCCTCGGTCTGGGGGGTGATGTTGACCCCGCCGTAGACGGCGGTGGAGCGCAGGGGCAGGTATTTGCCGTAGGTTTTGACGCTCTCCTCCACCTGCATCGCCAGTTCCCGCGTCGGCACCAGGATCAGGGCGCGCACCGGATGCATGGCGGGGGAGGTGCTGGTGCTGGCCATGGGACTCAGGCGCTGCAGCAGGGGCAGGGTGAAGGCGGCGGTTTTGCCGGTGCCGGTCTGGGCGCCGGCCATCATGTCCCGGCCCTGGAGCACGACGGGGATGGCTTGGGCCTGGATCGGCGTCGGCTCGGTGTATCCCTGGTCGGCGACCGCTTTCAGCAGTTCGGGCGACAGGCCTAGGTCAGCGAAGGTCATGGCGGGGCGCCCGGGGGGTGTCGGGCTGGAAGGATGTGGGGGACTGCATGGAATGCTGTGCGGGGGAGTTCCGGGTTGATGATTGCGTATGGCGCGAAGTATACCGAATACCTTGTTTGGCATCAAAAAATTATCGACGCGCCCGGGGGAGGGGGCGCGATTTTCTAATCGGTTTAAATCCTGCGGCAACCCATTGTGGCGGCAATGAAAAAACTTTATTAAGGGGCTTGCATTTCACTACCGTGTCACTACAATATGCCTAAACCATAAAATATGGCAAGGGGCAGTCGATGGGGGCCGATGGCGAAAAGAAGGTGTTCCTGCAGATTCGCGTGAGCAAGGGGTTGAAGAAGGATTTCGAACGCGCCTGCAAGGACAACGATCTTACCGCGAGCCAGGTGTTGCGGGCCCATATGCGTGATTTCGTAAATCAGTATCTGGGGGAGGCGGAGGCCGAGGACAAGCCGCAGAGCAAAGCCAAGGACTCCACGAAGTTGAAAGGAGGCAGGAAATGACGATGGCAGCGACCAGCAATTCTTCCAGCGTTTGGGACACGACCCTCCGGGCGTGCGGGCTGGACAATGAATCCTTCGTTCCGCCGGCGCGGGTCGAAACCGACGAGCACGGGATGAAGGGCTATACCCAGAGCGGGGAACTGTGCTTCGCCTACACCCCATTGCAGGGTCGGGGCAACTTCGCCGGCAAGGGCCTGGACACCGTGATCCGGGAGCTTCCCTTGAGCGGCGTATCGTTGGGCCACTTGCTCACGAGCGGCGAGTGGATGGTGAAGGTATTCCGCTAACTCGCTCTAAGGCAGTGACGAAAAAAGCCGCCCGGGGGCGGCTTTTTCTTTTCCGCCGGCTTATTGCTCGAAGAAGCGGTGGTCGTGCCGCTCCAATACCTTCAGGCAGCAGGCCACCACATCCTCGTCGTAAAGCATGCCCCGGCGCTGGCTGATTTCCTCTTCGGCGGCTTCGATCCCCAATGCCGCGCGGTAGGGGCGGTGGGAGCTCATGGCCTCGATCACGTCGGCCACCGTGATGATGCGGGCCTCGAGGATGATTGCGTCCCCTTTCAGCCCGTTCGGGTAGCCCGATCCGTCCAGCTTTTCGTGGTGCTGCAAAATCATCCGGTCGATGGGCCAGGGGAAACTGGTGTGCTTGAGGATGTCGTAGCCGGCTTCGGCGTGGGTCTTGATGATGTCGAATTCCAGGGGACTCAGATGCCCGGGTTTGCTGAGAATCTCCGTCGGGACATGGATCTTGCCGATGTCGTGGATCAGGCCCCCAAGCCGAATGCCCGCCACCTGTGCCTCGGACAGGCCCATTTCCTGCGCGATGGCGACGGCGAGTTGGGATACCCGTTTCTGGTGGCCATCGGTGTAGGGGTCGCGCATTTCGATGGCGCGGGAAAGGATGGTGACGGTCTGCTGCAGGGTGTCCAGGACTTCCTGGTGGGCGTGCTCCAGTTCCAGCTGGTTGAAGCGGGCGTGAGCGCTCTTGTAGATAGCGTCGAGCAGGAGGTCGGCGTCGATGGGCTTGGTCACGTAGCGGTCAATGCCCAGGTCGATGGCGCGGATCAGGTAGTCCCGGTCGCTGTAGGCGGTGATGACGATGATCGGCACGTCCTTGTCCCTGCCCTGGGACTTGATGTGTTCCGCCATATCCAGGCCGTCCATCACCGGCATCTTGATGTCGGTGACCACGATGTCATGGTGGCTGCGGCGAAAGGCTTCCAGTCCTTCCTGGCCGTTTTCCGCCAATTCGAGCCGCTTGACTCGCCGCGCCAGGAAGTGGGAGAGCAGTTCGCGGATTTCCGGGTCATCCTCCACGTAAAGCACGGACAGGGTTTTGAGGAAGTCGTAATCAACGGCGGGGGGGGAGTGGTCGTTCATCGCAGCATCCATTTCATGGGGCCTTTTGCAGGGGAATGGAGATGGTCAGGCGCGCGCCGTCGTCCGCGTTGGCGGCGGCCACTTGGCCGTTCATGTTCTTCTCAATAATCATTTTAGTCATATAGAGCCCGATTCCGCTCCCTTGTTCCTTGGTGGTGAAGTAGGGGTCGAAAATCTTCGGCAGCACTTCCGGGGGCATGCCGCCGCCGTTGTCGTTCACCGTCAGCACGCCCCAGCCTTCCGCCTCCCCCAGCCGGGCTGTCACGCGGCCCTTCTCGATTTGGCGGGCCTGAATGATTTCCTTGGCGTTGGCCAGGATGTTGAGCACGGCCTGGCTATAGAGGGAGGGATAGCCGTCGGCCACCAGGCCCTCATGCAATTCCAGCTCCAGGGTGATGCCGTTGTTGCGGTAGGCGGCTTCCATGATGGTCGCGGCAGCCCTGACCTCGTCGGCCAGGCTGAAGAGTTTGCTTTCCTGGTCCGGCCGGAAAAAATCCCGGAAGTCGTCGATAGTGGTGGACATCCGGTTCAGCAGGTTCTGGGCGTTGGTTACCGCGCGGTTGAGGGATTCCGCGCCCAGTTCGCCGAATTCGTAGTCGTCCTTGATGTTGCGGATCACCAGAGCCAGGGCGTTCAAGGGTTGGCGCCACTGGTGGGCGATGTTGTGCACCATCTCTCCCATGGCCGCCAAGCGCGACTGCTGGATCAGGAGCATGTCCTTTTCCCGGTTCTTGGTCAGTTCCTCCTGCACCCGCTGTTCCAGGGTGGCATTCAGTTGCAGCAGGTCCGCCTGGTTGCGGCGGATTTCCTCCCGCATGGAGGCGAAATTGCGCACCAGCTGGCCGATCTCGTCCTGGTTGCCCTCAGGCAGGGCGGCGTCGAACTGCCCGTCCGCCAGTTTTTGCGACGCATCCGCCAACTGGGCCACCGGGCGGCGGACCGCCAGTTCCAGCACCACGGCCAGGATGGCGAGAAGGGCGATGGGAACGACCAGCAGAACCAGGATCAGGCGATGATGGGCGGCCCGGATGTCGGCCAGCAGCTGGTGGTGGTTTTCCGTCACCTGCAGCACGCCGAGGGGCCGCCCTTCCAGCTGGATGGGGCGCCGGTGGACGTCCACGTCCGGGCCGGCGAGATCCGTCCGGGGAGGTTCCAGGGGGTAGAGCCGCTCGCCCTTGGCATTGAACAGCTCGATGGCGAGCCAGTCCCCGTTTTCACCCTTGAAGGTGTCGAGGGAGGCGTGGATTTCCGCCAACTGGTCCGACAGCAGGAGGGGAATCAGGCCCTCGGCAATGTTGCCCAGTTGCCGATCCTGCATGCGGTGGTAGAAGTCCTTGCTGTATTCGATGGAGGAGGGTGCCCACACCAGCTGGACGTAGGCTACCAGTGCCAGGGAGAGGACCGCCAGGGGCAGGAACAGTTTGATGCGCAGCTTGCGGCAGGCGGGGCAGCGGAGGTTCACGGGCGGCGAGTTTCCTTCACTGCTCACGGACGAACAGGTCGTCCATGCCATAGCCCCGCATGGGCTCGTAATCCTTGGCATAGGCCGCCACCGGCCGGGTCATGGGGACCTCGGCCAGCAAGGTTTTCCCTTCCGGCGTAGAGGCCAGGGCCAGCAGTGCTTCCCGCACCGCTTCCCGGACTTTCTTGGGAATCCGGGGATGGGCGGAAACCGGGTGGGAGGGAATCGAACGGGTGGTGTACAGCACCCGGAGGGCGTCCTTGACCTCCGGCTTCTGCTCTTCCAACGTCTTCACCACGCCGCCGCCCCCGGCGGTCAGGCCCTGGGCGACGTGGAGATAGACCGAGCTGTGGGATTTCACGTAGCGGGGGACGATGTTGACGTGGAACTGGCGCGCCAAGTCGGCGCGGATCAGCAGGCTGGCGCCGATGGCGTTGGGGGAGGGGAAGGCCACCTCCTTGCCCTCCAGGTCGGCAGGAGTCTGGTAGGGGCTGTCCCGGCGCACCACCAGGATGCCGACGATGGGCTTGTCGTCCCGCACCAGGGGGACGTAGCCCTGGACGTTCTCCACCATGTAGTAGGGGTTCATGTAGGCGAAATCCACCTTGCCTTCGTTGAACAGCTTTTCGAAGGCGGGAATGGTAGCCGTGGTGACCAATTCGAAGCGGTGGCCGGTACGTTTTTCCAGTTCCGCCAGGATGGGGGACCAGATGGCGAAGGTCTTGCGTTGCTCGAATTGGGGCACCACGCCGAAGGTGTAGGTATCGGCGAATGCCGACGCCGCCGCCAGCCATAGGAACAAAAGCGCAAACAGTTTTTTCATCCCATGCCCCCTCGAAGATGCTTACGTTCCAGCCCGGACTTGAAGTTTAGCCCCGCAGGGGGGCGAATACCAGCAGCCGGGCCGTCGCCCCCCGACTTTGCACCTACAATGAAATCATTTCATTCCCACCAGGAGGAAATATGCGACGCCTAGCCCTGCTCCTGCCGCTCCTGTTTCTTAGCTTCAGCGCCGCGGCCGCCGGCAGCGAAGCCGAACTCCAGCGCCTCCAAAGCGCCCTGTCCCTGCTCAACCAGGAGCAGCAGGCGGTGTATCAGCAATTCCAGATGGTGCAGGAATTGCGCCGCACCAACGCCCAGGGGGTTGGCGGCCCCTACACCACCCAACTCGGCACGCCCCGCAACACGGGGGAGGTGCCTAACTACACGGATGTGGTGGAGGCGCAGAAAAACCAGATCCGTCGCAACGATGATTTGGCCGGGCAGGCGGAGGCGTTGTACGTCAAATACAGCGAAATCGAGGACAGGAAAAAGCCGCTCCAGCAGCGCATCTATGACCTGACGATTTCAAAGTAGAGGAATTTTTTTCTCCCAAGCGGTTGGCGGCTTCGGCCGCCAGCCGCTATTTTTTCCTGTAGAGGGCGGCCACGGAGTAGGCGGGGAATAGGGTGGGTGCGGTACGGAAATGGGGGTTTTCTCTAAGGGCCGATCGCAGGCTTTGAACCTATGGTTTGAAGTGATGCTCCCCTTTCAGCGGAACCTGCCCCATGGCCCAGAAACATCCTCTCGTCGGAAAAACCTCCCTGCGCCCTCCCCGGACGGGAAGAGGGGGAATCCCGGCATCGCCTACGGATACGCGCTGTCGCGAGATCGAAGAGGCGCTGCGCCAATGGGTGGACGCCCTGGGCGCCATCAATGACCCGATTTTCATCCACGACCGGGACTTCCGCATCGTGCGCGCCAATCAGGCCTATGCCGACTGCGCTGGAATGCCCGCCGACGCGTTCGTCGGCCGGCCCTATTGGGAGGTCTTTCCCCTGAATGACGGTCCGTTGCCGGGCTGCCTGCGTGCCATCAACCGCCATGACCGGCAGGAGGAGAGCGACGAGGTCGCCACCGAGGAAGGCAAGTTGTTCCATTCCCGCTCCTTCGCCATTTACAACCCGCAGGGGGAGTATTTCCATTCCGTCCACATCATGGAAGACGTGACCGGGCGCCGCCAGATGGAAGAGGCCTTGCGGCAGAGCGAGGAGCATCACCGGCAGATCGTGGAAACCAGCCAAGAGGGCATCTGGGTGCTGGACGCGGACGGCCGCACCCGCTACCTCAACCCCCGCATGGCCGGGATGCTGGGGCGGACCGAGGAGGAAGTCCTGGGCCGGTCCTTCCTGGACTTTCTGGACGGCGCCTCCCGCGGCCGGGCGGAAAAATGTTTCAGCCGCTGCATGAGCGACGGGAACAAGCTGACGGCGCGGAAGAAAACCGCCCGTTGCTTCGACCGTTGCTTGGGCCGCGGCGAGCATCTCTACGATTTCAAGCTGTTGCGGAAAGACGGATCGGACCTGTGGGTCATGGCCTCCGCCAGCCCGATGTTCGACAGCGGCGGGAATTTCCTCGGGGTATTGGGGATGCTGGTGGACATCACCGACCGCCGGCGTGCCGAGGAAAAGCTGCGGCTCGCCGCCCAGGTGTTCGACTCCACGGCGGAGAGCATCATGATCCTCGACGCCGAGCGCAAGGTGGTGGACGTGAACCTGGCCTTCACCGAGATCACCGGTTATACGCGGAAGGAGGTGCTGGGTCGCCGCCCCTGGATGCTGGAAGAGCCCCAGGACGAGGGCTTTTTCGACAGCATCTGGGAAAGCCTCGAAACCCGGGGCCACTGGCGGGGCGAAGCCCACAACCGGCGCAAGAGCGGCGAAATCTACCCCGAGTTGCTGAACATCAGCGTGGTGCGGGACGAGAATCGCAAGCCCAAGAGCTACATCGTCGTGTTCAGCGACATCACCGACCTCAAAAGCTCCCAGCAGCGCTTGGAGTACCTGGCCAACCACGACCGCATGACCGGTCTGCCCAATCGCAACCTGTTCTACGACCGCCTTCAGCACGGCCTGGAAAAGGCCCTCCGTGGCCAGGAATCTCTGGCGGTGATGTTCGTGGACCTGGACAACTTCAAGACGATCAACGACACCCTGGGTCACGAGATCGGCGATCTGCTCCTGTCTCAAGTGGCCGACCGCCTCCGCTCCTGCACCCGCAAGCAGGACACCGTTGCCCGCCTGGGCGGCGACGAGTTCACCGTGCTGGCGGAGGATGTCATCAACCCGGAGAGCATGCTTGCGGCCACTGCCCGCCGGATCATCGATTCCCTCTCTGCTTCTTTCGACCTGAACGGCAATGAGGTGCTGATCAGCGCCAGCGTGGGCATCGCCCTCTACCCGGATAACGGCGGGGACCTGGCGACCCTGCTCAAAAACGCCGATGCCGCCATGTACCAGGCCAAGCAAGTGGGCAAGAACAACTACCAGTTCTTCACCGACGACATGAACGCCCGTGCCACCCAGCGAGCCACCCTGGAGCAGGACCTGCGCCGCGCCCTGAAGCACGACGAGCTGTCCATGGTCTACCAGCCCCAGATCGAACTGGAAACCGGCCGCGTCATCGGCATGGAGGCCCTGCTGCGCTGGCACCACCCGCAACTGGGGCTGGTGTCGCCCCAGCAGTTCATCCCGGTGGCGGAGTCCTCCGGCCTCATCGTCCAGGTGGGCGACTGGGTGATGCACTCGGTGTGCCGGCAACTGCGGGAATGGTCGGACCAGGGCCTGGACCGCTTCCGCGTGGCCGTCAACCTGTCCGCCCGCCAATTCCGGCAAAAGGATCTGATCCAGGCCATCCGCCGCATTGTGGCGGAAAAAGGCACCGATCCCAACGGCCTGGAGATCGAGCTGACCGAAAGCGCGGTGATGGAAGACGTGGAAAAGGCCAACCTGGTCCTCAAGCAGCTGAAGGACATGGGCATGCGCATCGCCATCGACGACTTCGGCATGGGCTATTCCTCCCTCAACTACCTCAAGCGTTTCCCCATCGACCGCCTCAAGATCGACAGCCACTTTACCCAGGACGTGGCCACCAACGCCGACGACGCCGCCATCGCCACCGCCATCATCACCATGGGCCACAGCCTGCACCTGAAAGTGGTGGCCGAAGGCGTGGAGAACGTGGAGCAGATGGAATTCCTCAAGGCGCGGGAATGCGATTTCGTCCAGGGCTTCTACCTGGGTCACCCGTTGCCGGCGGAGCAGGCGGTGGTGATGCTGCGGAGGGCGCAGGGCGCGGATTGATTCGGGTATTTTCTTTCCGCTTGCGCCCGGTCAGGACGCAATCGGAACGGAGGCAATGAATTCCGCGCCTCCCTCGACGTTCCGGGCCGTGATCTGGCCGTGCATGTGGCTCATGATCATGCGCGACATGTACAAGCCGATGCCGCTGCCGGTTTCCTTGGTGCTGAAGTAGGGGTCGAATATCTTTGGCAAGGCCTCCTCCGAAATGCCGCCGCCGTTGTCGCGGATGCGCACCTCTCCCATGCCGTTGGTTCTAACGACCGAGATGTGCACAACGCCGCTGCCCCGCTTGCTCATCAGGACGTCCTTGGCGTTGGCGAGGACGTTTAGCAGCACTTGGGAGTATTCGTTGGCAAAGCCTTCGACATAAATGTCCTCGGCGGCGTCCAGTTCGACGCGGATCTCGTTGTTGCGGAAACTGGCCTCCATCAGGTGCAAGGCTTCCTGTATGGAGTCTTTCAGATTAAAGCGCGAAGGGGCGTGGTCCGGGTGGAAGAAATTCCGGAAGTCGTCGATGGTCGACGACATTTTTTTCGCCAGCATAATGCCGGTTTCCACGTGCTTCTGAAGGGCTTCCCGGTTCAATTCGCCATAGTTGAAGTCGTCCTCGATGTTGGTGAGGATGAGTGACATCGCCGACAGCGGCTGTCTCCATTGGTGGGCGACGTTGTGCATCATTTCCCCCATGGTGGCCAGGCGCGACTGCTGGATCATCATGGCGTCCTTCTCGCGGTTTTTCGCCACCTCTTCCTGGACTCGCCGTTCCAGGGACTCGTTGAGCCTGCGCAGTTCGCTTTCGAACTTGCGCGTATTGGTCAGGTCGTGGATGCTCCCCAACAAATAGTGGGGGTCGCCGGATATATCGCGGATAACCTTCAGCGTCACTTCGACCGGGTAGCCGGCGAAATTGTTGGGGTCATCGGCCTCCAGAGTGATTACTGCGTCGCGTCTTTCTTCCTGTGCGAGGCATACCGGGCACAGGCCGTGTTCCCCGCGAGGATGGACAAGCTCCGCGAGGTGTCGTCCGATGGCCTGCTCCGGCGCACTGCCGGCCAAGGCGTAGAAGGTCTTGTTTGCCCGCACCACGCGGCGATTCATGTCCAACAGATAGATCGCATCCGCGAACGAATCCATCGCCTGGGTCCATTCCTGGGCCTCGCGCTCGAGGGTCGCTTCATAATGCTTGTGTTCGGTGATGTCGTCGGAAATGCCGAGAAGGTATTCCGCCTCGCCTTTGCCATCGAGCAGCGCCAGCTTCCGGGTATGCAGAATACGCGGGCCGCGATGGCGCGTGTCAATGGACTCTTCCGGAATGTCCAGTACTGCCGTCGACCCCAATACCTCGCGATCCCTGGCGGCGAAAAAGTCTGCCTGTTCCTTGGGGAAAAAGTCGTAGTCGTTCTTGCCGAGCAGCTCCTCCCGTTGGAATCCCAGTAATTGCTCGCCCGCCTTGTTGAAAAAAACGAAGCGCAGATCCGAGGCACGCTTCAGGAAGATCATATTGGGAATGTTCTCGACGATGGAGTCGAGCAACTGGCTGGTGGTGCGGATTTTCTCTTCGTCCCGCTTCCGGGCCGTAATGTCTTGCAGCACCAGGACAGCGCCGACAACGGTCCCATCAGGGTCCTTGATCGGCCCGTGGCCCAGTTCAATCGACCGCAGGCTGCCATCCGGCTCCTTGCGTTCGAAGTGGATTCGCCCGAGCGCGGTCAGGCTTTCCGGTGCCCGCCACCAGCGTTGATCGTTTTCTCCGGGCAACTCCGGCAGAAGTTCGCTTATTTGGCCGTTTTCGAGGTAATCGACGCTTTCGCCGAGGAAGGCCGCCGCACTGGGATTGCAGCGGAGAACCCTGCCATCCGTTCCGACAGCGATCACCCCGTCCCCGATGGCGTTCAGGATGGTGCTGAGTTCTTCCTCGTTGCGGCGGTGCTGGTTCAGCAGGGCGCCGACTTCGGCGGTCATGGAGTTGATGCCCCGCTGAAGCTGCCCCAACTCGTCGTTGGATGAGACCGGGATGCGGGCGTCGAGGGCGCCGTTTTCCACGTCCTTCAGCACCGCGAGGGAGGTGCGCACGCGGCGGGTGATGAGCCTTTGGGCGATGAGGACGATGCCGGCGGAGCTGAACAGGATGAACAGCACGGAGCCGATTTGACCCCACAAGACGATGGATTGCTTCTGGGCGTTGAGTTCCGCCGTGCTGATGCGGATCACCGTGTAATAGAGGGGCGAACCACCCGCTGTGCTGCGGATGTGCGTCACGCCGGTAAGGGTGTCCGTGCCGGCGATGAACTGCTCGGCGGGGGCGGAATCGGCGAGCCATTGGAAATCGAGGCCCGGAATGCCGCTGGCCGGTCGGCCCAGATAGGCGGGGTTGGTGGAAACGATGACACGCCCGTTGCCGCCGATGACCATGCCGTCCAGGTAGGGGGCGCCCACCAGTTCGCTCACCAGCGCTTGGCGGGAGATGGCGCTGACCGCCAGCTCGTCGTCGGCGATCATTTTCCCCACCAGGTGCAGGCGCGAACGAATCTGTTTCTCGGCGGCGGTGCTGAACCGGTCGGTGTAGAACCAGCCGAGGGAGCCGAAGGCAACGACTTCCACGCAGACCACCAGCAGGGCAATGCGCGTAATGAGGCCGAACTTAATCAATTTCAAGGCGCATAGTGGGGGGTATCGGCCAGGGACTCCAGGCGGGTCGTCCGCTCCTGTTCATACCGAACTTGGTCGGGGGGGAAGTGGCCCAGGATTTCGATGCCCCGCTCGGGATGCTCGGCCTGGGGATTCCAGCGGGCGATGTAGATGCTCTGCTGAAGGTGGTGGCTGAGCGGGTCCATGTAGGCCGCAGCGTTTTGCATGCGCTCCTTCGCGCTGGATTTGTAGTGTTCCAGCTGCTGGATGACCGCATGGTTGTCCGTGGTGCCGGCGCGCTCGATGGCCGTGAGCAGAGCCTTGGTGGCGAGATAGGCGGCATGGGTCACGTCGCCGGGATAGTCCAGCTTGGTGTGGCCGTAGCGTTTCCGGTAGCGGGCCACGAATTCCGCCGTCCCCGGCGTCTTCAAGTTCCAGGCCCAGGTAGTGCCGAACAGGGGGCGCGGCGTTCCCGGTGCGGGATAGAGTTCCTCCCAATCCACTTCGCCCACCACCCACGACTGCTTCTTGAGGGTCTGAGGGTCGATCTGGGCGAAGAGCTTGATCTGGTTGTCGCCGCTGATGTTCACCGCCACCACGTCCGCCCGGACGGCGGCGATCTGCCTGAGGGCCCCGGCAGGGTCGGGCAGGGATTCCGGCACGACGACTTCCGCCACCACCGTGCCGCCGTATTCCGCGATGTAGGGCCGCGAGGCGGCAGCGCTGCTGTGGCCCCACACGTCGTCCTCCGTCAGCAGCAGAACCCGCTTGGACTTGTGGCTCGCCAATGCGTACTTGAGCAGGGCGCGGTTGATATTGGCGGCGCTGGTGTCGAACACGAACTTGGTGCGGTGGGCGTTCTCCACCGACTCGGAGGGCGCCGAGGAATTGGTGTTGATGAAGATGACCCCGTGCTTTTGGCAAACCGCGGACATGCTCGCAGCGACGCCGGAGTGGATGGCGCCCACCATGAATCCCACTTTGGTCTGGGTGATGAGTTCCTCGGCCACCCGGGCGGCGCGACCCGCGTCCAAGGTGGGGTCCCGGGATACCAGAATGATCTCCCGCCCCAGCACGCCACCGCGGGTATTGAACTCCTCGATCGCCATGTCGGCGCCCCGGCGGTCGGCCTCCGCATGCAAGGCGAAACGCCCAGTGGTGGGCGCCACGTGGGCGATGATGAGCGGCGTGCCTGTGGGCGCGCCGAACGCCGCACCGACGGCCGACAGGCTGACCAGCACGAAGCCAAGCGCTTTCTGCAACAGACTTTTCATGGCGATGCACATTTCAAGGGCTGAACCCAGAGTATATTGCCCGAAAATCGGGTGTCAAATGCCAAACCCGCGAGGGGACTTCCCCGGCAGGCCTTTGCCGTTTAGGGTGAAGCGGGGCCGCGTAGTCAACCTTCAAAGAACTTATAGCCGTTGCGTCCCGCCGACTTGGCGGCGTACATTGCCTTGTCCGCCTTTTTCATGAGTTCCTGAGCGTCATCGGTGCCGTTGATAGGGTATACGGCGATGCCAATGCTGGTGGAGATATTGAGGGTGTTATCCCCGAGTTGAACCGGAACGTTGATTTGCTGGACGATCTTATCCGCCACCCGCATTGCATCCTCTGGGTGGGTGATCTCAGCGAGTACGATAACGAACTCGTCTCCACCCTGGCGGGAGACTGTATCGCCTTTGCGTACACAAGTTATGAGGCGGGCGGATACCTCCTTGAGCAGCTCGTCGCCGACGTCATGTCCTAGCGAGTCGTTGATCTTCTTGAAATTGTCCAGGTCAAGGAACATGATCGCTAGCGAACGGTGATAGCGCCGTGCTTGAGATAGGGCGTGCTGGAGGCGGTCAAGCAGCATGCGGCGATTTGGCAAGTTGGTCAGAGGGTCAAAATAAGCCAGAGTCCAAATTTGCTCTTCCATCTGCTTACGCTCGGTGATGTCCAGTGCGATGCCGCCGAGCAAAGGAGATTGGTCCTGTCGCGGAATTCTGAACTTATGCGTTTGGTAGAACCTCGGCTGGCCATCCGTGCATGGCACTTGTTCCTCCGTAACCACATATCCCGTTTCAAGCGCGCGACGATCATCGGCAACCATCTTTTCGGCTAATTCAGGCGGAAAAAGCTCCCGAGTGGTTTTTTCATTCCAATTGGTTGTCCCGAGCGTGTCGGACATATAACGATTGGCATACAGCGTAGTGCCGTTTTCGTCCTTGATGAATGCGGCCGCCGGGAGTGTATCCATAAATGAACTAAAGCGCTTTTCGCTCTCGGTCAGCGCTTGTTCCATTTGCTTGCGGGTAGTGATATCGATATGGGTGACGACTACGCCGCCATGGGCCACTTCTCCCAAAGGTGTGACGATCATGTTGAACCAGCGTTTTTCTTGTGGCGAATGGCAGGGGTATTCGAGGCTGAAACTTGGCCGGCGACCGTCCAGCACTGCTTGGATGCCGTCTCGGGCCTCCATGGCACCTTCCGCCGCAATTTCGGTGTTTACTTTACAGGCCACCAGGTAATTGTCGCCGATATTGATGCCGCTGGTGGGCGTGCCGGGGTCGATGCCATTTTCTAGGGCAAAATGCCGCCATGGTTCATTGATGGCTATGATCGTCCCGTTACGGTCCAGTACACATATTTCGGAAGTGACAGAATTCAGGATGGCTCGCGTGAAGGCATCCCTCTCCTTGAGTTCCGCCTGATAGGCCTGGATGCTATTCTGCATTTCCATCAGGCCCGCAAGTACGCTGTTCTTCATATTAGGTGCGAGCGCGATGGGATTTGAAAAATCGCCTTGCCCTATTTTGATAATCTGCCCATGCACTTCGTCTGCCGAGCCCCCCAGCGTAATACGCAAGAGCGCGTAAGCGCGTAGGAGCAGAAATACGGCCACGATAGTAATTGCGACAAACAACATCCTGAATAGAAAGGCGATGTCTTTCCGGTGCAGAACGGTATCTTTGGTACGTCGGTCCATCAAAACATAAAACTCGTTGATGGGCCCCATGATCGCCGCTTTGGCCTGATGATAGCGTTCATCGAAAAGCATCTGCCGCGCTCTGGCATGGCGGGCTTCTGCGTCCGGGCCAACGGACTCCGCCAGTGTGAAGGCTTCAAATTCCAGAACCGCCAAGCGGTCAGAATTTGCCTTGGCTGTAGCCAGCTTGTCTAATTCCTCGTTGGTAAACCCTGAGCGGCGCATCAACTCCAGTAGTGAAGTCGCTTGTCCACTACCCGTCCCAGGCGATAGGGCATTTGCCAGCACAAGATCCCAGTAAGCATACTGGTACGCCGTTGGTCGTGGTTTTTTCCCGTCGCGGATATCCAGTATGTCCTGATAATATTTTTTGTAGCGTGGATCGCCGGTTACCACATACATCCTGGCCATCTGGGTTAAGTCATCCGATGACTGTCGTAGTTCATCGGCCAACAGAAAGGAGGTATGCCGCAGGTCGTTGGCGTGATCGATCTTTTTTTCCGAGTAGACGTAGAGGCCAAAGACGACCATAAGCACCGCGAACATGCTTATCGTCAGCCAAATTCTGTTGGACAGTCCAAACGAAGGCCATTTATGCATGGAATTTCCCTTTCGCCCGTCCCCATATATTGGGCAGAGGATCGCTTCTACGCCTAATCCCGGTCAGGAGTAGCCCGACTTTGGACTCCAGCAACAGCACTAACCCCCTGAAATGCCGACAATGGCTGAAGCACAAAACGCCTAATGATTTAACGATACATGAGTTGCAGCGTGATGCCCAAGGAGCTTTTGGCTTGTTGAAAGCACCAACAGTCGGCGGGGACGGGACAAAAGAAAAGGGCCTGCATTGCTGCAGGCCCTTCTGTATGGCGCGCCCGAAGAGATTCGAACTCCTGACCCCTTGGTTCGTAGCCAAGTACTCTATCCAGCTGAGCTACGGGCGCGAAGGCGGCAAATTATACTAGAACATTTACCGCAATACAACTTTGGCGGAGAGAGAGGGATTCGAACCCTCGGTAAGGCTATAAACCCTACGCTCCCTTAGCAGGGGAGTACCTTCGACCACTCGGCCATCTCTCCACAAAGGCCGCTAGGATACCGATTCGACCGTAAAAGGTCAATCGGGATCAGGCGGCCTGGTCGAGGTTGTAGGCTTGGTGCAGGACGCGCACCGCCAGTTCCAGGTACTTCTCGTCGATGACGACGGAAATCTTGATTTCCGAGGTGGAGATCATCTGGATGTTGATGCCTTCGGCGGCCAGGGTTTTGAACATGGCGCCTGCCACGCCGGCGTGGGAGCGCATGCCGACGCCCACCACGGAGACTTTGGCGATCTTGTCGTCGCCGCTGATTTCCTTGGCGCCGACCTGGGCCTGGACGCCCTTGAGGATATCCATGGCCTTGGCGAATTCGTTGCGGTGGACGGTGAAGGAGAAATCGGTGGTGCCGTCGGAGCCGACGTTCTGGATGATCATGTCGACGTCGATGTTGGCCTCGCCCACGGGGCCGAGGAGCTGGTAGGCGATGCCGGGCTTGTCGGGCACGCCGCGCACGGTGATTTTGGCTTCATCGCGGTTGAAGGCGATGCCGGAGATGATCGGTTGTTCCATTTTCTGGTCGTCCTCGAAAGTGATGAGCGTGCCTTCCCCTTCTTCTTCGAAGCTGGACAGGACGCGGAGCTTGACTTTGTACTTGCCGGCGAATTCCACGGAGCGGATTTGCAGCACCTTGGAGCCGAGGCTGGCCATTTCCAGCATTTCCTCGAAGGTGATGGTTTTGAGCTTGCGGGCTTCGGGCACGATGCGCGGGTCGGTGGTGTAGACGCCGTCCACGTCGGTGTAGATCTGGCATTCGTCGGCCTTGAGGGCTGCGGCCAGGGCCACGCCGGTGGTGTCGGAGCCGCCGCGGCCCAGGGTGGTGATGTTGCCCCGCTCGTCTACGCCCTGGAAGCCGGCCACCACCACGACGTTGCCGGCGTTGAGGTCTTCGCGGATATTGTCCTCGTCAATGGACAGGATGCGGGCTTTGGTGAAGGCGCTGTCGGTGACGATGCGGACCTGGGAGCCGGTGTAGCTCTTGGCGCGCACGCCCAGGTCCATCAGGGCCATGGCCAGGAGGGCGATGGTGACTTGCTCGCCGGTGGAAATCAGTACGTCCATTTCCCGGGGAGAGGGGCTGGCCTGGATTTCCTTGGCCAGGGCGATGAGGCGATTGGTTTCGCCGCTCATGGCGGATAATACGACCACCACTTGGTGGCCTAAGGCCTTGAATTTCGCGACGCGGCGGGCTACCTGCCGGATGCGGTCGACGCTGCCCACCGAGGTGCCGCCGTATTTTTGAACGATGAGTGCCATGAAAAAGTGTTTTTGTCCGTAAAAAGAACGGATTCTAGCCGAATTATCGGCGCAAGACGAGAGCCGCTCCCCCGGTTTTACAGGGGAGGGGATAGGCACGGAAAAGCTTAGACGCGGACGGAGAAAACGTCGTGAAGGCTGGAGGTGCGGAGGCCGGCGACGGTGCTCAAGCGGCTGGGGATAGGTAGGTTCAGGCCGGCGCTGCGCAGGTGTTCGACCCGGGTGGAAAGTGCTTTTCTCGCCTGGACCCAGGCTTCCGCCGGGGTCTTGCCAGCGGCATCGCAGCCGGGGAAGTCGGGAAAGTCTACGCGGTAGTCGGCGTTGCCGGATTCATGGATCAATGCGATGTAGTGCGGCATGGTGGTCCTCCTTGTGAGACGCAAGGATGGACCGTGCCTGTTACATCGATATGACAATTTCAATCGAAAAATCTAGCACTTGCACAGGGGTTCGTCGTCGGGGGATTCGATACTGCGCGCCACGGCGGCAAAGAGTTCCTGCACTTCGTCCAGGCTGAAGCAGGACAGCAGGCGGTTGGCCATGTCCGGGTCCAGTTTTACCATGCAGGAGCGGCCACCGGGCAGGTCGAGGCGCACACCGGCCAAATGCTTTTTCAGTCCGCCCTCGGACTGGTCCACCAGTTCGGACTGTTCTTCCATCAGTTGTTCGTAGCAGGCCTCCAGGGAATCCGTCACCTCTTCGGGCAGATCCTCGGGTATCGCCACCACGATGCCCAGGTCGTCATCCTGGAGGTGATATTCCACGCCCAATTCCCGGGCGCGGTGGGTGAATTTGTCGCGGAGGTGGGGGTCGAAGAATATGTATTCATCCATGGTGCGGCAGTTCCTGATGCGGGGGGTCAACAAATCGGCCGCCAACAGCGACATTTGCGGCGCGATGGATATAATAGCCGGAAACCGCCCTGCCCGTCTTCCCGGCAGGCGTCCCGAAGCTAGCTTTCCCTGGGGGGCTGCGAGGATGAATCTGGCGAATGCGTTGACTCTGATGCGCGCCCTGTTGGCGCCGTTGTTGGCCTATCTGCTGCTGGAGGAGGCGTTCGCCCCGGCGGTGGGGGTGTTGTTGCTTGCCGGTGTCTCGGACGCCCTGGACGGGTATGTCGCCCGGCGCTTCAACCAGACCAGCCGCCTGGGGGCTTTTCTCGATCCCTTTGCCGACAAGCTACTGATTTTCGCCACCGTGCTTCCCCTCGCCTGCGTCGGCCGCCTCCCCGGGTGGCTGGTGCTCCTGATCCTCGCCCGGGACGCCGTGATCGTGGCCGGTGCCCTGGCCTACCGGATGCTCACGGGGAAGCTGGAAATGGTGCCCACCCGACTGAGCAAGCTGAACACCTTCCTCCAGGTCGGCCTGGTGCTATGGGTGGTGGGGAATGCCGCCGGTTGGCTGGGCGGGGAGGACCTGTTGTCGGCGGCGTTTCTGGCGGTGGCAGCGGCAACGGCGGGGTCGGGCATCCAGTACGTCTGGCTGTGGGCCGTGAAGGCGTTGCGGTGGCAGAGAGGGGTGGCGAGTTAGGCTTTTTCTTCCACGTTGGTCTTGATGTCTTCCTGGCGCCGATTGCGGTGGCGGCGGTCCCTGTCGGCACGGGTGTCCATCAAGGGGGAGGCGCCTTTGTCGATGCGGCGGCAGAGCTTTCGCCGGTCTTCGCCGGAGCGCTGATGCTCGCCGCCGGACTCTTCGGCGCTGGCCCCTCCACCGTCGTAGCGGTTTACTACCCGAGGCGGCTTGGCAGGTTCAGTCACCCTCCTTGCCGCCCGGCTCGAGCCGAGTGCTTTTACCCCCGGCCCTTCCTCCGGGATGCTGATCGGTGGCGGTAAGCTGGGAACGGTACGCATGTTTGCGGTTCTCCGGTATGCGAACATCATCTACTATGTTTAGTATTATAGGAAAAATGGGAATCCCCTTTCGTGGCTGCCTTGACAGAGCGGAACGGGAAAGCAAAAATACGTGTAAACCCTTACATTGAGGCAGGCCAGGACAATGAAGTTATTCGAGAAGCTGCTTAATCCCCGGGAAATCCGTAAGAAGCTCGGCCTGAACCAGCAGGAATTCTGGACCAAGATCGGCGTGACCCAAAGCGGCGGTTCCCGCTACGAAAGCGGGCGCAACATGCCTAAGCCGGTGAAGGAATTGCTGCGCCTGGTCTACGTCGAGGACGTGGACCTCAGCCGGGTGAAGAAAGAGGATTTCGACGTGATCGACTACCTCAAGACCATCCAGCCGGACCTGTACAAGCAGTTGCGGAAGGAGGCCAAGTCCGGCAAAAAGGGCGATGGCCAGTAAGCGGTACGCCTACGTTTAGGCGGTAACCTTAACTTCCAGTCCCAGCCCGGCAATGCGCCGGGCGAAATCCTCCATCCATTCCCGTGGCAGTGCCGACAGGCGCTCCGCCCCTTTCTGCATCGGTTGCCGCGCCAGTCCGTAGAGCAGCACTCCCCGCAGGGGAACGCCCTGTCTCAGGGTATCGGCGACAAACTCCAGGTAAGTTTTCAGCTCCGTTTCGTCCGGCGGATGTCCGTCTTCCGCGAACATACAGGTTTGCAGCCAAGTGGGGCACAGCGCCGCTGCGGCGGTAAGGTTGGCCTGGGCCCGGGCAAGAGTGATGCGGCTGCCGTTCACCTTGCGGATGCCTTGTTCGGTGGCCCGGTCCAGCTTGAACCATACCTCTCCTTCCAATTCCGCCATGCGTTTCAGTCCCCGCCGCACGTTCCCCCGCTGGATCAGGCTGCCGTTGGTGATCAGCACCAGCCTGATTTGGCCGACCAGGCCGAAATCCGCCATCACCCGCCCGATCAGTTCCACCACCTGCTCGAACTCGGCGGCGCTGGTGGGTTCGCCGTTGCCGGAGAGGGCGATGTCGTTGAGGCGCCGGGCTTCCGGCGGCACCTTTTGCTCCATGAAATCGCCATAGAGGGCTTGTTCCAGGAAGCCGCGCAGTTCCTTCTCCAGCAAAGGCAGGTCCACCGGCGGCGCGCTGCCACGCTGGAGGCCAGGCACCTGGCAGTAGATGCAGCGCCAGTTGCAGGCGTTGTTGGGATTGAGGTTGACGCCCACCGACACCCCGCCGGCGCGGCGGGACACCACCGGGTAGACGTAGGTGAGGCCCGCGCTGTCGCGGTCGTGGCGGGTGGGGGTAAGAACCGAAGACATAAGGCGAATTCTATCCTCCAGCGGGGCCGGTGTATAATGGGCCGCTTTCCCCCGATTCCCTCACTCCCATGCGCATCACCCGCAGACTCGAATTCGACGCCGGCCATCGCATTCCCAACCACAAGAGCCAGTGCCGGCATCTTCACGGCCATCGCTATGCCATCGAGATCACCCTTTCGGGGGAGATCATCGCCGCCGCCGGCGCCTCCGAAGAGGGGATGGTGATGGACTTCGGCGACGTGAAGGAAGTCGCCAAGCGCCAGGTGGTGGACGCCTGGGACCACGCCTTCCTGGTCTATTCCGGCGACGAGACGGTGATGGACTTCCTGCGTGCCCTGCCGGACCACAAGACGGTGGTGCTGGACGTGGTGCCCACCGCCGAGAACCTGGCCCTGGCCGCTTTCCGCCTGCTGGACCCCGCCTACCGGGACGTCTACGGCAACCGCCTGCGGCTGGAGCGGGTGCGCCTGTACGAAACCCCCAACAACTGGGCCGATGCCACTCGGGGCGACGCCTGAGAATACTGAACTGCAGAGAACGCAGACGGTACGGCGGTTTCTCCCTTCTCCCCCTCGACTGAGGAAGGAGCGTTGTTTGGCCGCCCTGGACGGGCATCCGGCTTCTTACGAGCGCCGACCGATACTCTCGGGCGGCGCAAGTTCGAAAAGAAGATCGCCGCCACAAGCTTCTCGGTCGATCAACTCGTGGGTCGCTACGCGGAGTTGGCTACGGTGGTGCGGCCGATATCCATAGCATCTTCGGCGTCAATGAAGCTGTGCAAGCCACGCCGAAGTCGCCTTTGAGCGTCTTCCGGCTCTTGCCGTTGTGGGTGTTGCCGGCGGGGTTGGCTACCGGCTCATGCTTGCCGTGGCCCAGGTGCTCGGCCATCTCGGCTTGCGGCGCTCTTTCCGCCAGGGCCTTGGTGAGTTGCTTTAGCAGCCCGTGCTCGCCGATCAGGTCTTCCGGTTTCTTGTGGTCGGCCAGCCCCCGACACCCAATTAACCCGCGCGAGGCGCGACAAAACCCATAACAGCAGGCGAGGTCGCCTGCGCTACAAGGATCAGGGGTGTTCCTCGATGGGCTCCACGTGAATGGTGATGTGCGCCTTCGGAAAAGCCGCTTCGATGGCGGCCTCGATGCGGTCGCACAGGTGGTGGGCGTCGGTGACGCTGGTGCCGCCGGGCAGCAGCAGGTGGAGTTCGGCGAAGCGGCGGGGCCCCGACTTGCGGGTCTTGAGGTCGTGGAAGCTGGCGTTGCCGGGGATCTCGCTCCGGATGGCGGCTTCGATCTGCGCCACTTCGTCCGCCGGTAGGGCGGCGTCCATCAGGCCGTCCCAGGAGCGGCGGATGAGGCTGATGCCGGTGTAGACGATGTTGAGGCCCATGGCCACCGCCATGATGGGGTCCAGGATCTGCCACTGGGGCGGTGCGAACATGATCACCAGCAGGCCGGCGACGATGCCCGCCGAAGTCCACACGTCGGTCATCAGGTGCTGGGCGTCGGCTTCCAGGGTGATGCTGTCGTGACGCTTGGCGGCCTTCATCAGGGCCACGGCGACGCCGTAGTTGATGGCCGCCGCCACCAGGGAAATCCCCAGGCCCAGGCCCAGATCGTGCAGGGGGGCGGGGTGGACGAAGCGCTCCACGGCGGCGTAGATGATGGAAATGGCCGCCACCAGGATCAGGCCCCCCTCCATGCCGCTGGAGAAATATTCCGCCTTGTCGTGGCCGTAGGCATGGCCGCTGTCGGCGGGGCGGGCGGCGATGGTGAGGGCCGCCAGGGCGACGAAACCCGCCGTCAGGTTCACCACCGATTCTGCCGCGTCGGAGAACAGGCTGACCGAGCCGGTGAGGAAGTAGGCGCCGAATTTCAGCACCAGGGTGGCGACGGAGGCGGCGATGGAAAGCCAGGCCATGCGTTGGGGTTGGGAGGAGGGCATATTCATCTCAATTCATACAGGCTTTTCACCGCGGAGGACGCGGAGGGGCGCGGAGGAAAAAACCAGGCAGGATTGGAAAGGTGAAAGATATAACCCTGGTGAATCCGGTTTTTCTGAAGTTCCTTTGCGTACCTCTGCGTCCTCCGCGGTTCAAGATGTTTTCAGTTCAATGCAGTTTGATCCGCGGCTCGGTGCGTCGGTTGATCAGGCGCGCCAGGGTGTCCAGCACCACGCGCCAGAACCCGTGCAGCGCCAGGAGGTGCATCTTGTAGAGGGAAATATACATCAGGCGGGCGAAATGGCCTTCCACCATGATGCTGCCCCCGGTAAGTCCCCCCATCAGGTTGCCCACCGTGCTGTACTCCCCCAGGGACACCAGGGAGCCGAAGTCCCGGTACTGGAAGGGCAAAAGCGGCTGGCCCCTGACCCGGCGGGTGATGTTCTTCACCAGCAGGGCGGCTTGCTGGTGGGCGGCCTGGGCGCGGGGCGGGACGGTTTGTTCCCGGCCTTGCCAGCGGCAGGCGGCGCAGTCGCCGAAGGCGAAAATGGCCTCGTCCCGGCTGGATTGCAGGGTGGGGCCGACCACCAACTGGTTGGCGCGGTTGGTCTCCAGGCCCTCGATGTCCTTGAGGAAGTCCGGTGCCTTGATGCCTGCCGCCCATACCACCAGTTCGGCGGGATAGAAGCCGCCGTCCTGGGTGTGCACCCCCTCGGCGGTGACGCCGGTGACACGGGTGCCGGTGTGGACTTCCACCTTGAGTTTTGCCAGTTCCGCCTGGGTGGCGCTGGACAGGCGGGGTGGCAAGGCAGGCAGGATGCGCTCCGAGGCTTCGATGATGCTCAGGCGCACGTCCCGTTCCGGGTCGATCTTGTCCAGGCCGAAGGCGGCCAGTTCCCGGGTGGACTTGTGCAGTTCCGCCGCCAGTTCCACCCCGGTGGCGCCGGCGCCGATGATCACCACCTTCAGTTGGCCAGGGCGCAGGGGCGCCGCCTGGGTATTGGCCTGGATACAGGCGTTGACCAGCTTCTTATGGAAGCGGTCCGCTTCCCGGGTGGTGTCCAGGGCCGTGGCGTATTCCTTTACGCCGGGGGTGCCGAAGTCGTTGCTGATGCTGCCGACGCAGATCACCAGGGTGTCGTAGCGGAACACCCGGCGGGGGACGATTTCCCGTCCTTCCTCATCGAAGGTGGAGGCCACGTGGACTTCCTTCTTCGCCCGGTCCAGGCCGTCCATGGCGCCCAGGCGGAAGTGGAAATGGTGCCAGCGGGACTGGGCCATGTAGTCCAGCTCGTGGTCGTCGATGTCCAGGCTGCCGGCCGCGGCCTGGTGCAGCAGGGGTTTCCACAGGTGGGTGCGGGAGCGGTCGATGAGGGTGATTTCGGCGCGCTTCTTCCGGCCCAGGGTGTCCCCCAGGCGGGTGGCCAGTTCCAGTCCGCCGGCGCCGCCGCCGACAATGACGATTTGGTGAAGGGGGGTTGTGGCGTTCATGGGACCATTTTAGTTAGGGATGGCGGAAGGTGTGAGATTCGAACTCACGGTGCCGTTGCCGACACGCCGGTTTTCAAGACCGGTGCATTAAACCGCTCTGCCAACCTTCCGAGTTATAACCTGGTCAAGAGTGTGTCCCAGAACCACATTGGGTTTTTGTTTGCGCCGAATGATACCTTTCCGGCCCCCTCCTTGGCTAGCCGAGCTTGGCGGGCCATGGGGCTGGAGCTGTTTACCGGCGGGCACTTAATGCGTATAATGTTCTTTTGGAATCAAGGATAAAACAATGCGCATTCTCCAGAAGGCCCTGACGTTCGACGACGTCCTTCTCGTTCCCGCCCATTCCGCTATTCTTCCCCGCGATGTCAGCCTGAAAACCCGGCTCACGCGGGAAATCGAATTGAACATCCCCCTGGTGTCGGCCGCCATGGACACCGTGACCGAAGCCCGGTTGGCCATCGCCATCGCCCAGGAAGGCGGCGTCGGCATCATCCACAAGAACATGACCGCCCAGGCCCAGGCCGCCGAGGTTTCCAAGGTGAAACGCTTCGAAAGCGGCGTGCTCAAGGACCCGGTGACCATCTCCCCCGACATGCTGGTGCGCGACGTGCTGGCGATCACCCGGCAGCACAAGATTTCCGGCCTGCCGGTGGTGGAGGGCAAGAAGGTGGTGGGCATCGTCACCAACCGCGACCTGCGTTTCGAAACCAATCTCGACCAGCCGGTGAAGGCCATCATGACCCCCCGTGACCGCCTGGTGACGGTGAAGGAAGGCTCCAACCCCGAGGAAGCCAAGGCCCTGATGCACAAGCATCGCCTGGAGCGGGTGCTGGTGGTGAACGACGCCTTCGATCTGTGCGGCCTGATCACCGTCAAGGACATCCAGAAATCCACCGAACACCCCAACGCCTGTAAGGACGCCCTGGGCCGCCTGCGTGCCGGCGCCGCCGTCGGCGTGGGCGAGGGCACCGAAGAGCGCGTCGAACTGCTGGCCGCCGCCGGCGTGGACGTGATCGTGGTGGACACCGCCCACGGCCACTCCCAGGGTGTGATGGACCGGGTGCAGTGGGTGAAGAAGAATTTCCCCCAGGTACAGGTCATCGGCGGCAACATCGCCACCGGCGACGCGGCCCGGGCCCTGATGGACATGGGCGCCGACGCGGTGAAAGTGGGCATCGGCCCCGGCTCCATCTGCACCACCCGCATCGTGGCCGGTGTGGGCGTGCCCCAGATCACCGCCGTGGCCAACGTGGTGGAAGCCCTCAAGGGCACCGGCGTGGCGGTGATCGCCGACGGCGGCATCCGCTACTCCGGCGACATTTCCAAGGCCATCGCCGCCGGCGCCGACTGCGTCATGCTGGGCGGCCTGTTCGCCGGCACCGAAGAGGCTCCGGGCGAAATCGAGCTGTTCCAGGGCCGCTCCTACAAGTCCTATCGCGGCATGGGCTCCCTGGGCGCCATGCAGCAGGGCTCCAAGGACCGCTACTTCCAGGATGCCGAAGGCAACGCCGACAAGCTGGTACCCGAAGGCATCGAAGGCCGCGTCGCCTACAAGGGCAGCGTGCTGGGCGTGATTCACCAGCTGATGGGCGGCCTGCGTTCCTCCATGGGCTACCTGGGCTGCGCCACCATCGCCGACGTGCACGCCAAGGCCGGTTTCATGGAGATCAGCTCGGCCGGCATGCGCGAGTCCCACGTCCACGACGTGCAAATCACCAAGGAAGCGCCCAACTACCACGTGGAGTAAGGCGCAAAACTCCGAAGGGGTGCACCGGCACCCCTTTTTTATTACCAACGGACGAATACCATGGCCCACCAGAAGATTCTCATCCTCGATTTCGGTTCCCAGTACACCCAGCTCATCGCCCGCCGCGTGCGGGAAGCCAGCGTCTACTGCGAACTGCACCCCTACGACGTCACCGAGCAGTTCATCCGTGACTTCAACCCCGCCGGCGTCATCCTCTCCGGCGGCCCGGCCTCGGTGTACGAGGAAGAGACGCCCCGCGCCCCCGACGTGGTGTTCAATCTCGGCGTGCCGGTGCTGGGCATCTGCTACGGCATGCAGACCATGGCTGCCCAGTTGGGGGGCAAGGTGGAGAACGCCGCCAAGCGCGAGTTCGGCTATGCCGAAGTGCGCGCCCACGGCCATACCGCGCTGCTGAACGACATCCAGGACCGCACCGGCGGCAACGGCGAAGGTTGGCTGGACGTGTGGATGAGCCACGGCGACAAGGTCACCGAGCTACCCGCCGGCTTCAAAATCATCTGCGAAAACGCCGCCACCCCCATCGCCGGCATGGCGGACGAATCCCGCAAGTTCTACGCCCTCCAGTTCCACCCCGAAGTGACCCACACCCTCCAGGGCAAGGCCCTGCTCCAGCGCTTCGTGCACGACATCTGCGCCTGCGGCTCCGACTGGAACATGCCCGACTACGTGGAAGAGGCCATCGGCAAGGTGCGCTCCGAAGTGGGCTCCGACGAAGTGATCCTGGGCCTCTCCGGCGGCGTCGATTCCTCCGTGGTGGCGGCCCTGCTGCACCGCGCCATCGGCACCCAGCTCACCTGCGTGTTCGTGGACAACGGCCTGCTGCGCCTGAACGAGGCCGAGCAGGTGATGGAAACCTTCGCCAAGAACCTGGGCGTGAGGGTCATCCACGTGGACGCCCGCGAACGCTTCATGAACGAACTGGCCGGCGTCACCGACCCGGAACAGAAGCGCAAGATCATCGGCCGCGAGTTCGTCCACGTGTTCCAGGAAGAAGCCGAAAAGCTGCCCAAGGCGAAGTGGCTGGCCCAAGGCACCATCTACCCGGACGTGATCGAATCCGCCGGCTCCAAGACCAAGAAGGCCCACACCATCAAGTCCCACCACAACGTGGGCGGCCTGCCGGATACCCTGCACCTGAAACTGCTGGAACCCCTGCGGGAGCTGTTCAAGGACGAGGTGCGGGAACTTGGCCTGGCTCTGGGCCTGCCCCACGACATGGTGTTCCGCCACCCCTTCCCCGGCCCCGGCCTGGGGGTGCGCATCCTGGGCGAAGTGAAGCGCGACTTCGCCGACCTGCTGCGCCGCGCCGACCACATCTTCATCGAAGAACTGCGCGCCGCCGGCTGGTACGAGAAAACCTCCCAGGCCTTTGCCGTTTTCCTGCCGGTGAAGAGCGTGGGCGTGATGGGCGACGGCCGGACCTATGATTATGTGGTCGCCCTGCGCGCCGTCCAAACCTCCGACTTCATGACCGCCCACTGGGCCGAACTACCCTATAGCCTGCTGGGCAAGGTGTCCAACCGTATCATCAACGAAGTCCGCGGCATCAACCGGGTGGTGTACGACATCTGCGGCAAGCCGCCTGCTACGATTGAGTGGGAGTAGCCCCTTCGGAGGGAGGAGCAGGGGCCCCGTGCATAGCACGGGGAGCTGACCCCGTAGCGGATGCGCCTGAGAACCTTTATTAGTTGTTTCTCACAAATAGTTGTTTCTCACAAAAACGGCATTGGGCGGGCCGTACCAAGAAGTTCGGAACTGGGGTCAAGGGGTGTCTACCGGGCGGTCAGCCAGACAATGACATCCGGCGCAATGCCCTTCGGATTATTGCACCTACGCGAGCTAAATGCGAAACAGTACATCATCGAATATGCTAGTCTGACTTTGTAAAAGCGTTATAGACACGTATAATCGCAAGCTTTTTCCAGCATAATAACCATCGGGGACGAGCATGAAATCGCGTAACTTGTTTTCCCGCGCCGACGTCTTGAAGGTTAATGAGGCCTTAATCAAGGCCAAGGCGGTGAGCAGCGCTAATCGAGTCCTGTCCAGTGGCGGCAGCCTTCGCCTGTCCACTTCTGAAATCAACCGCGCATTCGCGGCTGCAAAGAAGGCGCTTGCAGACGCGTGATCATTGACAATGCCTAACGGCTACAACTTCATCTTTAACAGCCTCGTTTCGAACGACGATGACTTCGTCGGGATGGTTGCCTATACGCTGTATAAGCGCCAAAAAATTGAGTGGATCGAGGATTTCACCAAGAAGAACGGTAAGGCGCCCAGTGACCAGGAAATTGAAGATGGGTTCTCCAACTTCACCAATTTGCCATCCCAAATTACAAACTACCGCGAACAGGCGGTCCAGTTGCTGGATGAGTTTCTTGAGGCAGCCCTTGCCGATCAAGTAGAAAAGGCCAAGCAAGATGCGAAGGATGCCGAGATAGTCAAAGCAGTCAGCAAGACATTTTGGCGCAGCGTCGGAGAAAACATCACCGTTGGTATCTTTAGCTCGGTACTAACCTTTGGTGCAGCTGGACTTTTTTGGGTGGCTTCACAAGGTCCAGAGAAGCTGGTAAAAGAGGCGATGACCAAATATCTGGAAGTTGATCAGTCGGTGAAGAAATTGGAACCGCCAAGCGGAAAAGAAAAGCAACAGTAACTGATACCAAGGTTGAATCGAAAAATGGCGCGGTCAAAAACGGCGCCATTTTTTATTTCGGGATTTCGGTTGCCCGGATTCTCATTTCTAGGGTAGAGGTGCAGCCCGAGTAGCACGGAATCCCCGAAAGACATTGCGTCGAATGCCTGAGCGGGCGGCACCGAAGGATAGAAGATGATCATGCTAATTATTGGCACGATCGTGCTAAAATTTGGCTATGTCAATCGCCGCCGCCATCTTCTCCGAAAGCCAGTGTCGCTTGTTCCGCTGGCTGTTCGGGCAGCCTGAGCGTAGTTTTCACCTGAGTGAATTGCGCCGGCTCACCGGCCTTGGGAGCGCTTCGCTTCAACGGGAACTGCGTAAGCTTGCCGAAACGGGCGTGGTTTCTTCCGAGCGGGTCGGCAACCTCCGCAGCTTCCAGGCCAATCCGAACAGTCCGGTTTTCGGCGAATTGGTCGCCCTAACGAGAAAGACCCTCGGCATAGAACCGATATTGCGCGAAGCCTTATCCCCCTTGACGCCGCGCTTGCGTACAGCGTGGATATACGGTTCCGTAGCCAAGCAGACCGACACCGCCCAGAGCGACATCGATGTGATGCTGGTCGGAGAGAATTTGGCGCTGGGGGAAGTCCTTGAGCGGGTGCTTCCGCTGGAGGCCGAATTGGGCAGGAAGATCAATCCGACCTGCTATTCTCCTGCCGAATTCGAACGTCGCCGGGCCGAGCCGGATTCCTTTGTCAATCGGGTCCTCGCCCAGCCTATCCTTCCTCTGATCGGAGATGTCGATGAGCTTGTCGGCACTCGATAATCTGGGGAGCATCGGCCAACTAAAGGCCGAGGCGCGCAACGAGGCGGAGGTGAGGCGCATGCTGGCCATGGCGCGCATCCGTCTGGCCGATGCCGAGCTTGCCAGCCTGTCTCCCGAGGGCCGTTTCATCAGCGCTTACAATGCTGCCCATGGGGCTGCTCTGGCGGCCCTTCGCTGGCATGGCTACCGCAGCGAAAACCGCTACACGGTCTTCCAATGCTTGACCCATACCCTGAATTGGCCTGCCCACCGTTGGCGGGTACTGGATGCGGCCCATCAGAAGCGGAATCTTGCTGAGTACGAGGGGTTCCTTGAGGTAGAAGAATCCACCATCACGGAGCTTCGTGCGCTCGTCGCCGATCTGATTGCAGACGTGACGAAGCTGATCGAGTCGTAACCATCGCAGGACAGCGGGAACAGGAATCCCGTACGCCGGCGTCTACTCTTCCTTTTCCCGCTGCAGCAATTCCGCTTTGCGCTCCATCCCCCACTGATATCCCGATAAGCCACCATCGGCGCGAACCGCGCGATGGCACGGAATCGCCATCGCCAAACGGTTGCCGGCGACGGCATGGGCGACGGCGCGATAGGCTTTGGGCTGCCCGATGCGCCGGGCGATTTCGGAATAGCTGGCGGTCTGGCCGGCGGGGATGGCTTGCAGGGCTTGCCAGACGCGGCGCTGGAACACCGTGCCCTGCACGTCCAGGGGGAGGGCCAATACGCCTCGCGGATGCTCGATGTAGCGCAGCACCTTGGCGATCCAGCCTTTGAATTCCGGGTCGGCGGGTTCGAGCCGGGCCTTGGGGAAGCGCTTCTGCAAACGCTTGGCCAGCGCTTCTTCCCTGTCGTCGAACTCGATAGCGCAAACCCCTTTGGGAGTGGCAGCGACGAGGATCAGTCCCAGGGGGCAGGGTTCGACGGCGTAGCGGATGTGCTCGTCCGCCGCCTCTTTGCGGTAGCTGTCGGACGACATGATCACATCGGCTTCGGCTTCCACATGCCGAGCACCGCGCCGGTGGGGTCGATGATGACGCTCAGCCAGCCGTAGCCGTCCACTTCCATCACGTCCTGCACCACGGTGGCGCCTAGCTCCCGGGCCTTGTTGGTGGAGGCCTGGATGTCTTCCACGCCGACGTAGGCCAGCCAGTGCGGGGGGACGTTGGGGTCGGGGTTGGCGAACATGCCGCCGCCGGTGCCTTCGCCCACGTTGATTATGGTGTAGCCGGCGTCGCTGCCGGGTACGGGGATATCTTCCAGCTTCCAGTCGAACAGCTTGCTGTAGAAATCCTTCGCCTTGGCGAGGTCCTTGGTTTGGAGTTCGATATGCACGAAGGGGTTGGCCATGGTGGTTCTCCTTGATGGGTGGGCCTCCCTGGAAGCGCTTGTTGGTTTTGTCCCTCAGGTATAGTTCGTTAACGGCTGGGATTCAATTCCCGATTTTTTGCCGCCATACCCGCCAGTAAACCCACCCGTTCACCGCCAGCACCAGGGCGCCCAAGGCCCATTGCACTTCCCGCGTCAGCCCTTCCGGATAGAGAGCGGCCAGCAGGTAGTGCTCCACGAAGCCACCTTCATAACCCGCCTGCGCCCCCCTGGCCCGGAGCGAGTTCTCCAGGGGCGTGAGGGGGCAGATGCCGCCGCTGAACTCGATCCACGCCCCCCACAGCGCTGCCGGCAGGTGCAGCCAGGCGGCCTTGGGCCGGCGCAGGGCCAGCAGCCCGCCCAGCATGACGAAGGCGACGAAGGACAGGTGCAGAATGACGATGCCGTCGGCGAGGAGGCGGTAGATCATGAGGGGGAATCTCCTGGGGCGCTTTTTATTGTAGTTTCTTGATCCAACCGCCTTTACACCCCTTCCGTCTTTGTGGAATATGGGCTTGTCCCAGCAAGCGGAACCCCGTTCATGACCCGAGTTTTCCAGAAACTCAGCTCCAAGCTGATCGGCATCCTGGTGGCTTTCTTCCTGGTGGCCCTGGTGGCCATCGGGCTCACCCTTTACGTTTCCTGGCAACTGGAAGGCGGCGCGGCGGCCATCAACGACGCGGGCAGCGAGCGCATGCGCTCCTACCGTCTGGCCTACCTGCTCAACCACGACATCTACCACGCCGTGGACGGCGGCGTGATGGAGCGGGAAGTGCGGGCCGACATGGCGACCTTCGAAAAGACCCTGGCGGAACTGGAGCGGGGCGACCCCCTGCGCCCCCTGTTCCTGCCCCGCAACGCCGAGGTGATGGCCCAGATGGCGGGGCTGAAGAGCGAGTGGCAGGGCAACATCAAGCCCCTGCTGGAGGAGGTGCTGGCCAGCCCCGACCCGGCGGCCCGCAAGACCCTGCTGCGTTCCTACCGCCCGGCGGTGGAGCGCTACGTGGGCATGATCAACGAGCTGGTGCTGCGCATCGAGCAGGACAACGCCCACAAAACCAGCTTGTTGCGCACCATCCAACTGTCCCTGGTGGCCATGGCCAGCGTCGGCACCTTGCTGCTGATCTTCCTCATGTTCCTGCTCATCCTCCGCCCCATCCGGCGGCTCCAGGAAGGCATCCGGCGCATGGCGGCGGAGGACTTCAGCTTTCGCGTGCCGGTGCGCACCCGGGACGAGTTCGGGGACCTGGCCTACGGCTTCAACCACATGGCCGACCACCTGCAAAACCTCTATGCCACCCTGGAACAGCGGGTGGAGGTCAAGACCCGCAGCCTGGAGGAGAAGAACCAGGAACTGGCCCTGCTGTACGAAATCACCGCCTTCCTCAACGAGCCGGCGTCGGTGGAGGAGTTGTGCCGCCGCTTCCTGCGTCGCTTGATGGTGCAGTTCGGCGCCCACGGCGGCGCGGTGCGGCTGGTGGACGTGCCCAGCCAGACCCTGCACCTGATGGTGACCGAGGGCCTGTCGGAGGACTTCTTCCGCAAGGAATCCTGCCTCGACATGGGCGAATGCGTCTGCGGCGGCGCCGCCCGAGACGAGAAGCCGGTGTTCATGGACCTGGACCAGCCCACTGACCGGCCCCTGCTCTACAACTGCAAGCACGAGGGCTACCGCACCGTTTCGGTATTCACCATCCGGGTGAAGAAGCGCCTGCTGGGCATTTTCAACCTCTATTTCTACGAGGGCCGCAGCTTCACTCCCCAGGAAGTGCAGCTGCTGGAAACCGTGGGCCAGCACCTGGGGGTGGCGATCGAGAACCAGCGGCTGGTGTCCCGGGAAAAGGAACTGGCCATCTCCGAGGAGCGCAACCTGCTGGCCCAGGAACTGCACGACAGCATCGCCCAGGGCCTTGCCTTCCTCAACATCCAGGTGCAGCTGCTGGAGGACTCCCTCAAGCGCGGCAACGAGCAGGAGGCCATGGAATCCCTGCCCCATATCCGCGAAGGGGTGCAGGAAAGCTACGACGACGTGCGGGAACTGCTGGTGCATTTCCGCACCCGGGTTCACCACTCCGACCTGGAAGGCGCCATCCGCAGCACCCTGGAGAAATTCGAGGGCCAAACCGGCATCCAGGCCGCCATCGAGATCAGCGGCACCGGCGCTCCCCTGGACCCGGAATACGAAACCCAGGTGCTGCACATCGTCCAGGAAGCCCTGTCCAACGTGCGCAAGCATGCCGGGGCCAGCGAGGTGAAAGTGTCCCTGGAACGGGACGGCGCCTACGCCATCTCAGTGCGGGACAATGGCCGCGGCTTCGACCCCCGGCACGAGCCCGGCGATTCCCACGTGGGCCTCAACATCATGAAGGAGCGGGCCCACCGCATCGGCGGCAGGCTGGAAGTCGTCTCCGAACCCGGCGCCGGCACCGAAGTCCGCCTTACCCTGGCAAAAATCCAACAGGAGGCTGCATGAACCCTATCCGCGTACTGATCGTCGACGACCACACCCTGTTCCGCAGCGGCATCAAGCTGCTGCTGCAAAGGCAGGAGGGCTTCGAGGTGGTGGGGGAGGCGGGAGACGGCCTGGAGGGCATCAAGCGCGCCAAACAGCTCAACCCCGACGTGGTGCTGCTGGACCTGCACATGCCCGGCGTTTCGGGCCGGGAGGCGGTGAAAACCATCAACGAGGAGGTGCCCGGAACCCGGGTGGTGATGCTCACCGTGTCCGAAGACGCGGAAGACCTGGTGGACTGCCTGCGGGCCGGCGCCGCCGGCTATCTGCTGAAGAACATCGAAACCGAATTCCTGGTGGACGCCCTGCAGCGGGCCGCCCGGGGCGAGTCGGTGATGTCCCCCCAGATGACCGGCAAGCTGGTGCAGGAACTGCGCCACCCCAAGGAAACCGCCGCGCCGTCAGCGGAAGGCGAGCGGGAAAAGCTCTCCCCCCGGGAGACGGAAATCATCCTGCTCCTGGCCAAGGGCGCCAGCAACAAGGAAGTGGCCCGGGCCCTCAACGTGGCCGAAAGCACGGTGAAAATCCACGTCCAGAACATCCTCAAGAAGCTCAACCTCAGCAGTCGGGTGCAGGCGGCGGTGTACGCGGTGGAGCATGGCTTGGTGCAGAGGGAGGAGCAGGCGGGGTAGACAGGCTACATGCCCGACGTGCTTGAGCGGTGTTGGGCACTTGTGCCCAACCTACGCCGCCTGCGCTACATCAGTGTGTCGTGGGTTCCTGGCCGCAGCACTGCTTGAATTTCTTCCCGCTGCCGCAGGGGCAGGGGTCGTTGCGGCCCACCTTGGGGGATTCCCGGCGCAGCGTGCCTACCGGATTGCGCTGGGATTGCCAGAAGCGGTAGATGTCGCCGATGACGATGGGCAGCGCATCCTGGGCCTCTTCCAGAGCCTGCTGCTCCTCCTTGGCCGGCATCCACGGTTCCTTGTTCTTGAGGGCGTCTTCCTTGAGCAGGCCGTTGAGGAGGAAGAACACCTCCATCTTCTCGTTCAGGTCCTCGGCGAATTCCCCCGCCTCCTCGAACCAGTTTTCCTCCCCCATCTGGCTGCCGTAGACGTAGCCGTCGCACCAGGAGGCGAAATCCAGCTCCTCCGGGTCGTCCTCGAAGCCGTACAGGATGAGGTCGAACTCCTCCCGGTTGGCCAGGGCGGAGTCGATGTCGTGGTAGAACTTCAGCAGCAGCTCCCGCAGTTCCTTTTCCTGCTCCGGGGAGGCATAGCGGGGCGCGCCCCCCAGCACTTCCGCCACCCACACGTCGGGGTCCACGGTGTCCGGCCCGCTCACCACGGCACACAGGAAGCCTTGCAGCACGTCCAGACTCATGGCCTCGCCGTGGAAGTTGTCGGCAGCCAGCAGGGTTTCCAGGCGGTCCAAATCCTGTTCGGTCATGGGGGCGTGTTGCATGGCGGTCTCCGGTCAGGTCAAAAAAAGCGCCCAGTCTACCGGCGCAGTGGTTACGGTCAAGCGGTGGGGAAAACTAATCTTCCCCCGGCCGCGTCATTTCCATCGGCACCACCCAGCGCTCGAACTCCTCCGCGCTGACATCTCCCGACCCCAGCGCCGCGTCCCGCAGGGACATCCTTTCGCGGTGGGCCTGCTGGGCAATCTTGGCGGCCCGGTCGTAGCCGATGTGGCGGGCCAGGGCGGTGACCAGCATCAGGTTGGCCTCCAGGTGCTCGTGGATGCGGGGCAAATTGGGTGCGATGCCCCGGGCGCAGTGGGCGTTGAAGGCGAGGCAGGCGTCGGCCAGCAGCTCGATGCTCTCCAGCACGTTATGGACCATCACCGGCTTGTAGACGTTGAGCTGGAAATTTCCCTGGCTGCCGGCGAAGGCCACCGCCGCGTCGTTGCCGAACACCTGCACGCACACCATGGTCAGCGCTTCGCACTGGGTGGGGTTCACCTTGCCCGGCATGATGGACGAGCCCGGCTCGTTCTCCGGGATCACCAGTTCGCCGATGCCGCAGCGGGGGCCGCTGGCCAGCCAGCGCACGTCGTTGGCCATCTTCATCAGCCCCCCGGCCAGGGTGCGCAGGGCGGCGGACGTCTGCACCAGCGCATCGTGGGCGGCCAGGGCGAAGAACTTGTCCGGGGCGGAGCGGAAGGGGTGGCCGGTGAGCTGGGCCAGATGATGGGCCGCCCGCTCGCCGAAGCGGGGATGGGCGTTGAGCCCGGTGCCCACCGCCGTGCCGCCGATGGCGAGATCGTAAAGGCCGGTGAGAGTGGCCCACACCCCCTCCAGGCCGAATTCCAGCTGGCTCGCCCAGGCCCCGACCTCCTGGCCCAGGGTCAGGGGCGTCGCGTCCTGCAAATGGGTGCGCCCGGTCTTGACCACGTCCCGGTAGGCCTCCGCCTTCGCCGCCAGGGTGTCCTTGAGCTGCTGCACCGCCGGGAACAGCCGCTCGTGCAGTTCCTCCACCACCGCCACGTGCATGGCGGTGGGAAACACGTCGTTGGACGACTGGCACCGGTTCACGTGGTCGTTGGGATGCACCGGTATCTTCGACCCCAGCGCGCCCCCTGCCAGTTCGATGGCCCGGTTGGCGATCACCTCGTTGGCGTTCATGTTGGTCTGGGTGCCCGAGCCGGTCTGGAACACCCCCAGGGGGAAATGCCCGTCCAGCTTGCCGTCGATCACCTCGTCCGCGGCCCGCTCGATCAGCAGGGCAACCTCCGCCGGCAGCACTTCCAGTTCCCCGTTGGCCTTCGCCGCCGCCTTCTTCACCAGCCCCAGGGCCCGGATCATGGGCCGCTGCCAGCGGAAGCGCCCCACCCCGATGGGGAAATGCCCCATTGCCCGCTGGGTCTGGGCGCCCCAATAGCGGTCGGCGGGGACCTCAACAGGGCCCAGGGAGTCGGTTTCGGTGCGGGTGGCGGGCATGGGAGAGGCTTTGCTGTTCAATGAATATTCGGCACTGGCAAACTAATCCCAGTGCTGGCTTTGATCGCCGCCCAAATCACCCCTACCACGGCGTTCCAAACTTTCTCCACGGTAACCGTCAACAGCCCCCGCAGGGTTTTGACGAAATTGAGGGCCATGTCTTCGAGTCCGTCGAGGAAAAAGTCCCGCGTTTCGTCGGTGATCTGACCGCTGAGGATGCCGGTCTCGACGAAGGCGGCTTGCTGGGCGATGGCTTTGAGCTGTCTTTCCTCGAAGCCCCGGATGGCAGCGATGTCCTGGTCGAGGACGTGAGAGGCAGCGTCTCTCATGTCGGCAGCCAGCTGATTGACGTCGATGGACATGGCTAATCTCCTTCTGGGCCCATAAGGCCTGGGGAAGTACTGAAGAAATCCGTTCGTGCTGAGGTATCGAAGCACGAACACGCGACAAAACAACAAGTGGTCGTTCACCCTTCGATGCCTCAGGGCGAACGGCCTGAATTAATCAGCGCTTCCCTAGCGTTCCAGGAAGCTCTCGTAGGTGAGGGCCTGATCCATATAGATGGCGGCTTGGTTCTTGAAAGCCAGGGCCTCGTAGGCGGTAACGCCTTGTTTACGATCGGTGTCGCGCATTTTTACGAGGGTGGCCGAGATTTTTTTCAGGGCGGTGGCGCTGGGGGTTTCGTCGTCGGCGAGGAGCTCGATGCCGCGCTTTTTCAGGGCGGCATTGACGCTGTCGGTGACCTTGTTTTTTGGCCCCGGCCGGGCGCCGGCCTGGATCGAGAGGGCGTCCAGCCTGCCGATGACCTGGTTGTATTTTTCTTCCCGGGAGGGGAACGACACGGCCTTGGTGCCAGAGGAAACGGCGGCGAACAATTCCATCGCCTGGGTGTTGGCGGTGGTGAGCCCTTCGACCAGGGCTTTGTCGTAATTGGGGGCGAGCTGGGTGGCGCAGGCTCCCAGCGCCAGCGCCATGAACAAGGCTGCGGCGGCTTTCCACAACTTGGCAGCAGCGGCATCCATTTATGCGAGGTCTCCCGGCAAAGGGTTGAAAATCGGCAAACGCATCCTGGGTTAGCTGCACAGCGGCATAACCCAGGAAACCGTCGCTTTGAACTTTAGCCCCCTTCCCCGCATATTCAAGCCGACGGGCAGGTTTGTTAACGCGGCCTTTGGGCGGAGGCGGGGCGCCACCTGAGGCGCAGGGCGTGGTGGGTGGCGATGGGGCGTCGGCGGTTGACGATCTCGTTAATGTGGTCGGGAGGTACGCCCAGGGTTCCGGGAGAGGGCATTGATGCCGATCCCGGGGACTTTATGCCACCTAAGCCGCTATCTGCCCAAACGAGAATCGCGTTTACCCGAAGAAACACGCATATTCGTCTTTCTCGATGAGGGCTACAAACTCTTCGAGTGTTTTTACTTCCGGACTGGGGTCGTAGCGATGCCATTTCAGGTCTGCCCTTTGCCAAAAGACCTTCCAGAGGTGCTGGGTTTTGACATAAGTGGCCTTTGCCACAGGGTGTTCCATTTTCTGGTCTGGTTCTCGCCAAACGGGACGAATTTCGAATATCTCCACACTCTGTCCCTGAATGCGGAAGGCCAGGTCGAGTTCATTGCGGATATGCGGCGGGCGGCGTTTTTCGACGAACTGCCCGATTATTTTTTCGTATTTCCTGGTTTCGAATTCGCTAAACATTAAGACTTGCTTTCATACGTTCGTCGGTTCACGCTGCCCGTGCCCGGATGCGTGGTTCCACCTGGGGCCAGGTGGTGCGTTGGGTCAGGCGCAGGTCGTAGTCGGCTTGCAGGCCGAGCCAGAGTTCCGGCGATACGCCGAAGTACTTGCCGAGGCGCAGGGCGGTGTCGGCGGTAATGGCTCGGCGGCCGTTGACGATTTCGCTGATGCGGTTCGGCGGCACGTCGAGGTCCCGGGCAAGGGCGTTGATGCTGATGCCCAGGGGCTTCATGAAGTCTTCCAGGAGAATTTCCCCCGGCGGAATCGGGTCAAGCAGTTCTTCAGTCATGGCGGTTCCTAGTGGTAATCCACGATCTCAACGTCTTCCGCATGGCCGTCGGCCCAGCGGAAGCAGACGCGCCACTGGTCATTGACGCGGATGCTGTGCTGGCCGGCGCGGTCGCCTTTCAGGGCTTCGAGCCGGTTGCCGGGGGGAACCCGCAGGTCTTCCAGCATTCGCGCCTGGCTCAGGTAGAGCAGTTTGCGGCGCGCCTGCCGCTCGATGGCCCGGAAGCGGGGAATGGGACGGTCATGAAAGAGTGCCTCCGTGTCCGGGCAGCGGAAGGATTTGATCATGGCTTAAGCATATTACGCGATGCGTAACACTTCAAGCGATATGTCGCCGCAGGCGGGGGCAGTACCCCAAGTTCCGCGAGAGATGCCACAATAGGGGCATGGATTTGGCCGAAGGGGAGGCAGAATGAAAAGCCGCTTTTATCCCGCCCGCAAAGGGCTGTTCCGCGTATTCCACCTGGCGCTGGCCGCGTGGTTCGCGGCGCTTGCCGTCGTTCCGGCGTATGCCGCGGCGGAGTATTCCTTCGCCGTGGTGCCGCAGTTCGAGCGGCGCAAGGTGTTCGCCATCTGGCAGCCCATCGTGGACGAGCTGCAGAAGCGCTCGGGGGTGAAGCTCAAGCTGACCACCACCCTGACGGTGGTGGAGTACGGTCAGCAGATGCGCAAGGGGGCCTACGACTTCGTCTACGTCAATCCCTACTACGTGCTCAAGTTCTATCCCATCCAGGGTTACCTGCCCCTGGTGCGGGACGCGAAGAACCTGCGGGGCATCGTGGTGGTGCGCCAGGACAGCCCGATCCAGCGGCCGGAAGATCTCCAGGGCAAGACCGTCGCGGTGCCCACCCTGAACGCCTTCGGCGCCAGCCTGATGGTGCAGGCGGACCTGGCGAACCTGTATCAGGTGAAGGTGACGGTGAAGGACGCCAAGACCCATACCTCGGCCTATTTCCAGACCATCAACGGCCTGGTGGATGCCGCCGGCGGGGTGCAGAAGACCCTCCAGGAGCAGGAGCCGGCGGTGCGGGACGCGCTGCGGGTGGTGTATACCACCGGGGAATTGCCGTCCCATCCCCTGGCGGCCCATCCCCGGGTGCCGAAGAAGGTGCAGGACAAGATTCGCGCCGCCTTCCTGGCCATGTCGGAGGACCCGGCGATGAAGCCGCTGCTGGACAAGGTGCCGATGCAGAAGGCGGTGGCCACCAGCATGGACGACTATCTGCCGGCGGCCAAGCTGGGGCTGGACCGCTACTGGGTTGAGGAGTGAGACCGGAATGAGGCTATGGAGCGGAAGCGTCCGCTCGAAAATCATCCTGCCGATTCTCGCCACGGCCCTGGTGCTGGGGGGCTACCTCTACGGCGTGTGGCTGCCGGAGGAACTGCAGCACGAGGAGAAGGACCATCTGGAACTGACCCAGCGGCACCTGGAAAGCGTGGCGGAAGGGCTGTTTCCCCTCATGGTCAGCGAGCAGCTCGACGCCATCTACGAGAATCTGACGGTGCTGAAGCAGCAGAACCCCACCTGGGTTTCCATTCGCCTGCTCAACCGGGACGGGCAGCAGCTCTATCCCCTGATGCTGGGCGATCAGGGGGCGAAGGCGGCGGAGTCCGAGGAGGTGCGTCTGGTGCGGCTGCCCATACACTCCCAGAGCGTGCTGTTGGGCTGGCTGGTGGTGAAAATCGACCTGGGACCCACCATGGACACGGTGAGGGAGCAATACAGGCGGCTGGCCGGGATCTTCGGCGGCCTGGTGCTGCTGTTGGCGCTCGGGGTGATGGTCACGGTGGAGGCCGCGGTGACTCATCCCCTGGGGGAATTGGCGGAGGCGGCACGGGGGCTGGCCAGGCGGCAATTCGATACCCGGCTGCCCAAGACCTCCGGCGACGAAGTGGGCTCCCTGGTGGAAAGCTTCGCCGCCATGCGGGAGGACCTGCGCGCCTACCACCAGAGCCTGGAAACGGAGATCGCCGAGCACCAGCGGGCCGAGCGGGCCCTGCAGGAACTGAACGCGACCCTGGAAACCCGGGTGCGGGAGGAGGTGGAGAACAACCGCAAGAAAGACCATCTCATGATCCAGCAATCCCGCTCGGCGGCCATGGGCGAACTTGCCCACAACATCGCCCACCAGTGGCGCCAGCCCCTCAACAAGATCGCCCTGCTGGCGACCAACCTGGGGGACGACTATGCCGACGGCGCCCTGACGGCGGAAACCCTGCGCCGCTACCAGTCCAAGTTCGGCGGCATCGTGCGCGGCCTGTCGGAGACCATCGACGATTTCCGCAATTTCTTCGCGCCGGAAGAGGCGGCGCAGCCCTTCGACTTGGCCGAGGCCGTGAAGCACGCCGTCCTCATGGTGGAAGCCGGCTTCCGGGACGCCGGCATCGAACTGTCCCTGGACCTGTCGGAAAGTCTCATCGGGCACGGTTTCCCCCACGAGTTCTCCCAGGTGGTGCTGAACCTGCTGAACAATGCCAAGGAGGCGATCCAGGCCCATGCCGGGCCCCGGGAAATCCGGGTGAGGCTGGCCCGGGAAGGGGATTTCGGCGTGGTGCGGGTAAGCGACAGCGGCGGCGGCATCCCCGGGGAGATACTGCCCAAGGTGTTCGACCCCTATTTCACCACCAAGGATGCGGGAGCGGGAATCGGGCTCTACATGGTCAAAATGGTCATGGAGAGCATGAAGGGCTCGGTGCAGGCGGCCAACGGCGAGCAGGGGGCCGAGTTCACCCTCCGGATTCCCCTCATCCCGCCCGTCCAGTAGCGGCGTCCGGTTTCGGTATCCACCGGCCGGTATCAGCGGCAGAATACCTGCCGGCATGCGTCGCAGCCCAGGGCGATCTTATCCATCGCCTTGACCGGGTCCCCCATGCAATCCCCCGCGTCCAGCCGGTGATCGACCATGGCTTCGCGGCAATGGGCGGCCTGGCTGCATCCTTGGGGGCAGTATTGCATCAGCCATGCCCGGTTGCACAGTTGAGGCTGGGCGAACAGGAGGCGGTTTCCCCGTTGGCTGCCGTCTTCCATGGACCAGGCCGGGAAGGCGCCGGCAAGGGCGCCGAGCAGAACCATGGCCTTGAGTCGGTGGGACATGTTCGCCTCCTTTCGTGCGGCTTGCGGGGAATCAGCGCCCGGCCAGCCGCTGGCGCTTTTCGAGAAAGAACATCCCCTCCAGCTTCATCCCGTCCGGGTCGAGGAAATACACCGCGTAGTAGCCCTCGCCGTAGTCCGGATAGTCCGCCGGCGGGTCCACGACGGTGATCTTTTCCTTCTTCAGGAATTCGTACAGTTCGTCCACCTCGGCCCGCTCCCCCAGTTCGAAGGCGTAGTGGTGAAAGCCGATGTCGCCGAAGCGGTGGGGGTGCTTTTCCCCTTCCGCCTCCTGGATCCACAGCATGGTGTGGCCGTTGTTCCAGCCGGCCACATGGTCGAATTCCCACTCCAGTTCGAAGCCGAGAAAGCCCAGCAGCTTGGCGTAGAACGCCTTGGAGCGGTCGAAGTCTCCGACGCTGAGGGAGAGATGGTCGATGCCGACGACGCGGGCCATGGCAGTACCTTTTTTCAGGCAGGGGCGCCTAAGTTCGTACTAGCCCGTTGCAGCCGATTGCGCAATGAGGTGGGGACTGTAGACGGCCTTATACCGGCTTGAACACCATCCAGTAGAGATTGGCCAGGGGAACCACCGTCGCCAGGGTGCCCACCACGAGCCAGATGCGGCCGAGCGTCCAGTATTCCGGCGGGATTTCCCCGCCCTGGGCGAAGCCGCGGGCAAGGCGGGCCTGCCTGATCTGCACCGGGATCAGCACCGCTGCCCACAGCACGCCGGACACGGTGAACAGCCAGAAACCCCAGGCCAGCCATTTGATGCCGAGATAATCCATGCCGTGGAGCACCGCGTTGCCGACGCCGGTGGCCAGCACCAGGGCCGCGCCGCCGGCGGTGAAGACATAGTCGGTGAGCGTCACCTGGCGCTGGGCGAAAGCGATGACGGCCGGGTTGCGGGTGCGGTCGGCCATCACCTTCCACCAGCCGGTGACGATGATGTTGCCCAGGAACAGGACCACGCCGAGGAGGTGCAGGCTTTTCAGCAGGAGGTAGGTGTTGCCTATGGCCTGCTTCAGGCCACTTTCAGCATGAAATCCACATGCACGGCGTCGAAGGGAAAAACGATTCTGCCCTCGGCCGTCTTGTCCAGGATTCCGGCGTCGAGCAAGGCGTGGACATCGCCGTGCACGGCTTTCACGTCACGCCCCACGCGGCGGGCCGCCTCGCGGATCGTCATGGGGCCGGCCCCGGCCATGGTGCGCAGCAATTCCCAACGCTTGCCGGTCAGTATCTTGAACAAGAGTTCCGGAGTCTCGAAAGCCAGGCGCGGCGCGGACGTTTTGCCCGTTTCCATCGCCTGTGCCACATCGGAAAGCGTGTCGGCCAGGGAGCGTACTTCAAGCGTGACCATGCTCATCTTGCCATCTCCTCACGTCGTTCATGAAATCCGCCACCAATTGGCGCGGGCTGGAGAACCCATAGGGCATCTCGGCGTTGCCCGCGTGCCGGTGATCGCCCTTGCCCGTTTCGTTGTCGTAGCGCAGGACGCACACACCTTTCACCACCAACGCCAGCCGGTACTTGAAAGCGTGGGAACATCCCGGTACCGGCTGCGGAAGCTGCCACACCACGATGTCGGCAAAGGCATCGCTGGCGAGGGTGACGCGGCGGCGGATCAGTTCCTGCGCAGGCATGTTGGAAACAATAACCACAGGCCGGTGTGTTGTCAATGTATCCAACACCGTAGACCATGGGATGGCCGGCGAGGGCATAATGGGGGCGGGCTGGCACGGAAGGGGAAAAGGGCGCTACCATTGAGCCATGAACGCCGAAGACGCCCAATTCCACGAAACCTTCCTCCGGCGCGCCGTGGAGCTGTCCCGCCGCAGCCTGGAAACGGGGGAGGGGGGGCCCTTCGGGGCGGTGCTGGTGCGCAACGGGGAGGTCCTGGCGGAAGGGTGGAACCGGGTGCTGGCCGCCAACGACCCCACCGCCCACGCCGAAGTCCTGGCCATCCGCGAGGCCTGCCGCGCCCAGGCTACCTTCCGCCTCGACGGCAGCATCCTTTACGCCTCCTGCGAGCCCTGCCCCATGTGCCTGGCCGCCGCCTACTGGGCGGGGGTGGAGCGCATCTACTACGCCAACACCCGGGAGGAGGCCGCCGCTATCGGCTTCTGCGACGCCGAGCTGTACCGGGAACTGGCCCTGCCCGGGGAGGAACGCCGGGTACCCGCTCGGCGCATTGCCCTCGACGGCGCCTTCGAGCCCATGGAACTGTGGGCGGCGATTCCCGGGCGGGTGTTGTACTGAGCGTTTTTCGTCCGGCCGGCTAGGCCGAAATCCCCAGCTCCGCGCACAGCTTCGCCACCAGGGCCTTCAACCCGTCCACTTCCCCTTCGAGCCGCGCCACGTTGGCCTTGAGGGCGGCCAGTTCCCCCACCGTCACATCGCCCCCGGCCCGGGCCGGTGCGGGTGCGGCCAAATCCGCGGCGGAAGGTGCCCCGCACAGCAGGTGGGCCCAGCGGTTTTCCCGGGAGCCGGGCTGGCGGGGGAGTTCCACCGCCAGGGCGCCGGCGGGCCGCTCGGCCAGTTCGTTCAAAAACCCCTCCACCGCCGAAATGTCGGCGAACTTGTGCATCCGCTCGCAATTGATGCGCAGCTCCCCCGCGGTCTGCGGCCCCCGCAGCATCAGGGTGGCGAGGAGGGCGACGGACTGGGAGGGTATCTGCAACACCCGCTCGATGTTGTGGGCGTAGCGGGAAACCCGGCCGCCGCTGGATTCCATTATCAGGGTCAGCCCCCGCAGGGTGTCCAGGGCCGCCGCCACGTCCGCCTCCGTCGCATCCATCACCGGCTCCCGGCTGGTCTTCTGGTTGCACCCGGCCACCAGGGCGTTGAGGGTCAGGGGATAGGTATCGGGGACGGTGCGCTGCTTTTCGGCCAGGACGCCGAGTACGCGGGTTTCCAGAAGGGAGAGCACGGGGAGGGTCATGGGTTCCGGTCAGTCAGATAAAGGTCGTTCATTATAGGCGCGTTGCCTGGACCTTAACCCGCGTAGGGCGCAATAACCGAAGGGCATTGCGCCGTATGGCTTAACATCCGGCGCAATACGGCTTGCGCCTATTGCGCCCTACGCGGGCTTTAAGGGATCGCGTCCGATTGATCGCCGGCCTGGGCGTCGGCGTCATAGCGTTCCACCCGGACCAAGGCCAAGTCCCCCAGCTTTTCGGTGGACACCTGCAACACATAGTTGCTTATGCCGCCGGCTTTCTTGATCGACAGCCCGGTGGAAACGCCGTGGTGCGGATTGGCTGAAGCGAATGTGTCGACAATCGCATCCTTGATTTTGCAGCCTTCGCAATTCACGTCCTTGCCGCACCCCGCTTCGGTGAACGAGTGAATGCAGTCGAACACCTCGCCGCCTCGATGGCCTTCGACGTGTTGCGGCTTTTTCCCGAACAGCGCCAGAGCCTTTCGATTCGCGCTGACCACCTGCCTTGGATTTCCCTGCATCAACAGGATGGGCGCGTCGATTCCCTCAAGCAGCGCGGCGTAATCGGACGTTTCGGACAGGCGGGAGACACAACCGCCGCAAATCGCGGAACTGATGCTTTGGCGCGCAGCCGTAGCGTCCGGCAGGATTGGTTTTCCACATACCGTGCAGTTCGTGGTCATGTTTCCTCCGTGCCCAATCACTTAATGCCCGTCACTCGGTCAATCGCGCCACGAGCTTGCGCACACGCGGGGCGACCACCAACACCGTGGGGAAGGCGACGGGCCAAGCCGTCGCGAATCCGTTGAACCATTGATGAGGGAAATCAGGCGTCAGCCCCTGGTTCACCGCCACCACGGTACCCGAAATGATCGTCACCATGATGCTCGACAGCAAGCCGCCGAACAACAGGTTGCCGTATTTGGCCGGAAGTCTCATGAAGCCTCTCTTGGTGGTGTCATGGCCGATAGGAGTATCTCTCGGTCCGGAAATCCAATCTGTAACTTTTGTTACAGGTGTAGGTCGGGCACATGTGCCCGACATCAAGGAAGCATAGGTAGGGCGCAATAGGCGTGAGCCGTATTGCGCCGGATGTTGAGCCATACGGCGCAATGCCATTCGGTTATTGCGCCCTACACGGGCTAGACATTGAGGAAGAAACGACGAGAAGAACTCGTCGGGCATATATGCCCGACCTACGACTGGCGGTTGCTTCGAAGTGGTTTTGACGTGTCTCCCCTCTGAGCCGCCGAGGATTTGCGGCCCAAGCGGGGGAAGTCGGGCGCGTTTGTCTGAGGCCGCAGGCCGAGTTTACGCGCCCGCCCGCTTGGGCCGCAAACCGCAGGGAAGCCCGAAGGGCCGGGGAAGTGGGGTGCCTTTTTCTTGGGTTACTCTTCTTTTGGGCAAGCAAAAGAAGGTAACCTGCTGTCGGGCAGCCCCCGACACCCAATTTATCTGCGCGAAGCGCACACAAGACATACGGCGCAATGCGCTCCGCTTATTGCGCCCTACGCGGGCTCAAGATCGACTGGTGGCCGGGGTATCGGGTGTATTACGCCCAGGCAGGGCAAAGGCTGATACTGCTGCTCATCGGCGGCGACAAGCGCAAACAGGCCACGGACATCAAGACAGCGGTCGCCTATTGGCGAGACTGGCAAAGGAGACAGACATGAAAGCCATGAAATCCCACGACGAAGCCACCGTGGAAATGCTCAAGAACGACCCCGCCCTGGCGGAGGAATATCTGCGCGCCGCCCTGGAGGAAATCGCCGAGCCCGGCGGGGAAATGGCCTTCCTGGCCGCGTTGCGCCAGGTTGCCCTGGCCCGGGGCGGCTTCACCCAAATCGCCGCCGCCACAGGCATGAAGCGCGAAGCGGTATCCCGCGCGCTTTCCCCCCGGGGCAACCCTACGCTGAAAACATTGGCAACCGTCTGCCGCACCATCGGCGTGCGGTTGGATGCCCACATGGCTTGAGGAATTAGCGGCGAAAATTGAGCCTGGCCCCTTTGGCCGATGCTTTGGCCGATGCGGCATGTGCCCTCCAATGTTCACGCGACAACCGATACAGACAGTGTTGCCGAAGCGCACTACCTACAGGCATAGTGGGATGCTCGAAGGTGGTGGCAGCTTCGAGCATCCCAAGCCGTTCCATGACCGCCCGCGACTTGGCATTCTGAACTGCGGCGAAGGACACGATTTCGGGCAAGCTTAGTAGCTCGAAGCCAACACGAAGAGCGCCCCTTGCAGCCTCCGTAGCGAAACCCTTGTACCAGTATTGCAAGGCGAGCCGCCAACCAACTTCAACACAAGGAGAAAATGGAAGCTCAGCAATTGGTACGTGTAAACCTACAAAACCAATGAATTGAGTGGTTTTCTTCGTTTCGGCAGCCCAAAAGCCCCATCCACTCTCGGCGATTAGGGCCTGACAACGGTCAGCCATAGCGTCGCTCGCAATTCGATCAAGCGGAGCCGGAAAGAACTCCATGACTTTCGGGTCTGCGTTAAGTGCAGCGAATGGCTCACGGTCATTTGGGAGCCACTGACGCAAACGGAGGCGCTCGGTCTCGAACTCGATTAGTTTGGCCATTTTTCGCGGCGCTTATTCACTATGACGCATAACGTGGAGGTAACCGGCCTTGCGCGGTTTATCGCGCAAGGTCCGTGTTGACCGCAGGGTTAGAGCGCAATTACACCTCCACCTTGAAGCCCAGTTCAACGTCGCAGCCAGCCTGACCACCCCGAATGCCCCAATTTTCTTTCGGGATTTCCCTGAGGAGAATTTTTACGTGGTCTTTGGGAATGCCAAGTGGCTCCAGGTTGCCGACGATGGCTTTGTAGAGATTGCGCTTCGCATCGAGAGAACGCCCAGCAAATGCGTCGATGCTGATGTGAGTGTAGAAATCGGGATTCTCTCTGGCGGGCGGATATGCGAAGCGGTGAGGATCGTGAACAATGAGCCGAACATTTTTGTCGCCCGGCACGATCTTGAATGCTTCACGGAGAGCCATGTGAACAGCTTCCATGATCGCGACCTCTTGCTCTTGGGTGTACTGTCTTCTCACTTCGATTAACACACTTGGCACTACAGCTCTCCTTTGCACTATTGCGCTCTAACGTGGGATTGAGGCGCCTGCGCGGCTTTTCGCGCAGGTCGCCTCGAACTTAGTTAGGCCTTTTCTTCAAGCAGGTCGTGCCCGTAGGAATTATCAATCGCGCATACCCACCGATTGTCGTTGCCTCTCTTGAAAACATAGGTGGCCTTCCGTTCTGTAGCCGGGAGATTCTTTGCTGAGACAACAGTCTTGGCCAGCACCAACGCAGTATCTCCAGTTTCCAGGATTGCCATCCCCGCTTGTTTCACATCCAAACTATGCTCGAAGTGAGCCGCAATTGCTTCAAATGCTCTCTTAATCTGTTCTTTTCCCACAGCATTCATTCCCGCCTTAACCACAAGGACCGCGTCATCGGAATAGATATCGATCAAAGTCTCGAAATCTTCTTGGTTTATCGCGGTATCCGCCTTGCTGATGAGAAGTTCTATCGGGTGCATTCCCGCTCCGTTGGATGCCTAACGTTGGCGTTTAATCGCGCCGAAGGCGTCGGCTGAAATTGAATGGTTAGACTTGCTCCTGAACCAATGGGAGCAAGCGCGAATCTTCCAGCGCTGCAAGGCGATGCCCGATGCCCGACAGGTAATCCTGGTTTGAGGCAAACGCAAGAAACGACGCAACGCTGAACTGCTGCACAAGCATAGCAGCATCCCAACGCTCATTGCTTGGACCTATCAGGAATGCTCCGCCTTGACCATAGAACAGCACCTCACCTCCAGATGCTTCCAAGAATGGCAATGTGTGCTCCATGTAGAGGTGGTAGGCCGCCTCGCCGGTGATAGGTGAGGCGGGCGCAAGATTTGGATGGGCAGAGTAGTCCGCGACAGGTCGAAAACGTAACAAATTGAGCATGACAATGCTGCCCGATATACCGCGAGTAAAGAAAGCGCGGCCCTGCTCCTGCGTCGGGTCCAAATATGTCTGATTGACCACAATGACCTCTACAATCTTAACATCTTGATTATCTTGACGCTTCGTGCGGCGCACGAAGCGTCCCCGTTGAATGATCAGTTAGGTTCCGGTCCATAGTTGCGCTATGTTTCTGCTTAACCAAGAAACCGGAAATTCGTTCATGAGTTTATGAGAACAACCCCTTGCTGACCAACCTGCAAGGCACGACCACCATGCATTGCAGCATGCTCTTGTGCTTCCGAGAGCGTTGAAAACCAGAGGTTCAAATGACCAGCCTCATGGCGGGCGATATCGAAGTGCTTGAGTTGCTCTGGCCTCATGCTAGTCAACGATTGGCGATACTCTTCCCAATTGGCGAAGCCCGCCTCAATGGCAAGCATTCTCAGTATGTGCTTACGTTGGACGATGCTTCTGTTGCGGCGTAATTCGGGCAAAGAGATTCGTTGCAGCGTATTACTTGCAAGTATTCGGCGAAGTACCGGCAGAGATAGAGCAAGTTGTTCTGACGTTGCACCTTTGTGCAACCGCTTAGCTTCTCGCAAAACTGCTTGCGATGCTTCAGGTGCGGCAGATTGATGCAGTTGTGATTTGTGAATGTGCATACCAACTCCAAAACATTGGCCATCTCGCTATTGGCCACGGAGGGGGTATGCAAGCGTAATGCTTGCGACTGTGAGGTGCTTGCGCTTTCGCGAGGCGGGCGTCCTGGAAGCCCAATTGCCATTGTACCCAATTGCGATCGGGTTCGGCTAGAGGAGCCTAACGAATGAAAGGGACTTCCCAATAATGGGGATGGGCAACGATTCCCACCCGCTACTCTTCTTTCCCCGCGCTATTTTTCACTTTTTGCGTGGAAAGGGCTAGGGGGCATTCCACGGCACCTCCCCTAGCCAAAAGAACTACCCCCTCCCCCCGAAGAACTAGCCCCTCCCTCCCTCCTCCAGTCGTCCCCCATCCCCCGTTTACCTCGCCCCAACCCTACTTCGTGAGAATGGGTTTGGAAGGTGCGCGGGCCTAATCTTGCAGCGTGGGTCAGAGCACTACTCCAAAGGAGGGGAAGATGGCTACGCAAAAACAGAAGGCATGGTCGGTGGTCATCATGAGCACGCTGGCGTTCACCGCGTGCTTCATGGTGTGGATGATGTTTGCGGTGATCGGTATTCCGATCAAGAACAACCTCGGCCTCAACGAGACCGAGTTCGGCATTTTGGTGGCGACACCGGTGCTGACCGGGTCCCTGATCCGGTTGCCCCTGGGGATGCTCACCGACAAGTTCGGCGGGCGCATCGTGTTTTTCATTCTGATGCTGTGCACCATCGTGCCGATCTACCTCATTTCCTACGGTACGGAATTCTGGCATTTCCTGGTGACCGGCCTGTTCGTCGGCGTGGCGGGGGGCTCCTTCACCGTGGGCATCGCCTACTGCGCCCGCTGGTTCCCCAAGAAGCAGCAGGGCACGGCCATGGGCATTTTCGGTGCCGGCAACGCGGGGGCGGCGGTGACCAAGCTGGTGGCGCCCACCATCGTGGTGGCCTACGGCTGGGCCATGGTGCCCCAGGTGTACGCGGTGATGATGACCGCCGTGGCCATCCTGTTCTGGGTGATGACCTACGACGACCCGGACCACAAGGTGGGCAACGGCGTCACCATCAAGCAGCAGCTGGCCGCCCTGAAGGACCCCAGGGTGTGGAAGTACAGCCAGTACTACTCCATCGTCTTCGGCGGCTACGTGGCCCTGTCCCTGTGGATGACCAAGTATTACGTCTCCGAGTACGGCTTCAGCCTCCAGACCGCGGCGGTGCTGGCGGCGGCCTTTTCCCTGCCGGGGGGCGTGCTGCGGGCCATCGGCGGCGTCCTGTCGGACAAGTTCGGCGCCCATACCGTGACCTGGTGGGTGCTGTGGGTGTCCCTGGTGTGCCTGTTCTTCCTGTCCTATCCCCAGACCGATTTCACCGTCCATACCGTGAAGGGCCCCCAGACCTACCACATCGGCCTCGGCGTGGTGGCCTTCACCGTGCTGATGTTCACCATGGGCGTGGCGTGGGCCGTGGGCAAGGCCTCGGTGTTCAAGTACATCTCCGACGACTACCCCCACAACATCGGCGTCATCTCCGGCGTGGTGGGCTTGGCCGGGGGCCTGGGGGGCTTCGTCCTGCCCATTATGTTCGGCGCCCTGGTGGACCTCACCGGTGTGCGCTCCTCGGCCTTCATGCTGATGTTCGGCATCGTCTGGGTGTCGCTGATGTGGATGTATTTCACCGAGGTCCGGCCCCTCGACGTCATCCGCCGGCGTCCGGTGAAGATCATGGACAACATGGAATAACCCCGCTTTCAACTGCTGCAACAGGAGGACACAAATCATGACGACGAAGAGCAAACAGCGCGGAGCGGTGGGAGCCGCCACCGCCGGATCGATCCACGGCGGTGCCGTGCCCACCGACGTCCCCCACTGGGACGTGGAGGACAACGCCTTCTGGGAAACCACCGGCAAGAAGGTGGCCTATCGCAACCTGTGGATTTCGGTCCCCAGCCTGCTGATGGGCTTCGCTGTATGGCTGATGTGGGGCATCATCACGGTGCAGATGTCCAACCTGGGCTTTCCCTTCAAGTCCGAGGACCTGTTCACCCTCACCGCCATCGCGGGCCTGGCCGGCGCCACCCTGCGCATCCCGTCCTCCTTTTTCATCCGCCTGGCCGGCGGGCGCAACACCATCTTCCTCACCACTGCCATGCTGATGATTCCCGCCATCGGCACCGGCTTCGCCCTCCAGGACAAGGACACGTCCCTGTTCACCTTCCAGCTCCTGGCCCTGCTGTCGGGCATCGGCGGCGGCAACTTCGCCTGCTCCATGTCCAACATCAGCACCTTCTTTCCCAAGCGCCTGCAAGGCACGGCCCTGGGGATCAACGCCGGCCTGGGCAACTTCGGCGTCACCACCATGCAGATCCTGATCCCCCTGGTGATGACGGTGGGCGTGTTCAGCGCCCTGGGCGGCGGCGATCCGATGGTGCTGGCCAAGGATTCCGGCTGGATTTTCGGCAAGATTCCCGCCGGTACCGCCACCTGGGTGCAGAACTCCGGCTTCGTCTGGCTGGTGTTCCTGGTGCCCCTGGCCTTCTTCGGCTACTTCGGCATGAACAACCTGCTGCCGATTTCCCCCAACATCGGCGGTACCCTGGCGGCCTTCGTCAAGGTCATCTGGCTCTACGGCCTGGCCTTCGTCACCGCCGCAGTGGGCCTGTATTTCTACCTGCCCGCTCCCACCGGCCTGGGCGTGCTCAACATGTGGGTGGCCCTGCCCCTCATCATGGTGGGTACCCTGATGGTGATGAAGCTCGCCGCCTTCGGCGAGATGAAGGGCAACATCGCCAAGCAGTTCGCCATCTTCAAGAACAAGCACACCTGGTCCATGACCGTGCTCTACGTGCTGACCTTCGGTTCCTTCATCGGCTTCTCCATGGCGCTGCCCCTGTCCATCAAGGTGATCTTCGGCGACAAGCACGTTCTGGACGCCGCCACCGGGCTGTGGACCCACGTGAAGAACCCCAACGGCCCGTCCGCGCTGACCTACGCTTGGATCGGCCCCTTCGTCGGCGCCCTGATCCGCCCCGTGGGCGGCTGGATTTCCGACAAGGTGGGCGGCTCCATCGTCACCCAGGTGATTTCCGCGGTGATGGTGGCGGCCTCGGGCTACGCCGGCTACATCATGATGCAGGCCTACCACTCGGCCACGCCGGAAATCTTCTTCGGCCAGTTCCTCATCACCTTCGTGGTCCTGTTCGCGGCATCCGGCATCGGCAACGGCTCCACCTTCCGCACCGTGGGCGTGATCTTCGACCGGCAGCAGGCCGGCCCGGTGCTGGGCTGGACTTCCGCCGTGGCCGCCTACGGTTCCTTCATCGCCCCCGAGGTGATCAAGGGCCAGATCAAGGCCGGCACCCCGGAGATGGCCATGTACGGCTTCGCGGTGTTCTACGCCCTGTGCCTGATCCTCAACTGGTGGTTCTACCTGCGCCCCGGCGCCGAGATCAAGAATCCCTGAGCTGGTAGCTGGTAGCGGGTAGCCGGTAGCAAAACCGGCGCGGCGAAGCCGCACAACCCAGCTACCAGCAACCAGCAACCAGCTACCAGCTTTATTTAGGAGTAAACAAATGAGTCACTTTCTCGACCGACTGAAGTTCTTCGACAAGGTCAAGGAGACCTTCTCCAACGGCCACGGCATCGTTACCGACGAAGACCGCCACTGGGAGGACGTCTACCGCAACCGCTGGCGCCACGACAAGGTGGTGCGGTCCACCCACGGCGTGAACTGCACCGGCGGCTGTTCCTGGAAGATTTTCGTCAAGAACGGCCTGGTGTCCTTCGAAATGCAGCAGACCGACTACCCCCGCACCCGGGAGGATATGCCCAACCACGAGCCGCGGGGCTGCCAGCGGGGCGCCAGCTTCTCCTGGTACCTGTACAGCCCCCACCGGGTGAAGCATCCCCTGATCCGGGGCCGCCTGCTGGACCTGTACCGGGCCGAGCGCAAGGAGGGCAAAGACCCGGTGGAAGCCTGGGCCGCCATCCAGGCCGACCCGGCCAAGCGCAAGAAGTACACCTCCGTGCGCGGCCTGGGGGGCTTCGTCCGCACCAACTGGGACGAGGTGAACGAGATCATCGCCGCCGCCAACGTGCACACCATCAAGAAGTGGGGCCCGGACCGGATCTACGGCTTCTCTCCGATTCCCGCCATGTCCATGATTTCCTACGCGGCCGGTAGCCGCTACCTCAGCCTGATCGGCGGCGCCTGCGGCAGCTTCTACGACTGGTACTGCGACCTGCCGGCGGCCTCCCCCCAGACCTGGGGCGAGCAGACCGACGTGCCGGAAGCGGCGGACTGGTACAACTCCACCTACCTCATCATCACCGGCGCCAACCTGCCCATGACCCGGACGCCGGACGCCCACTTCGCCATCGAAACCCGCTACAAGGGCACCAAGATCGTGTCCATGGCGCCGGACTACGCCGAATACGTGAAGTTCGCCGACCTGTGGATGCCGGTGAAGCAGGGCACCGACGCCGCCGCCTTCCTGGCCATGGGCCACGTGGCCCTGAAGGAATTCTTCATCGACAAGCAGGACCCGTACTTCACCGACTACGCCCGCACCTACACCGATCTGCCGATGCAGGTGATCCTGCGCCAGCACGGCGACGGCTACGTGTCCGACCGCTTCCTGCGCGCCTCCGACTTCGACGGCGCCCTGGGGGAGAGCAACAACCCGGAATGGAAGACCATCGTTTACGACGAAAACAGCAAATCCTTCGTCGCGCCCAACGGCTCCGTCGGCTTCCGCTGGGGCGAGGAGGGCAAGTGGAACCTGCTGCCGAAGAACGCCGCCAGCCAGGCGGAAATCCGCGCCGAGCTGAGCAGTGTCAGCGCTCACGACGCCGTGGTTTCTGTCGGCTTCCCCCACTTCCAGCCCGGCGAAGACGGCCTGCTGTACCGCAACGTGCCGGCCCGCAAGATCAAGCTTGCCGACGGCTCCGACGCCTACGTCACCTCGGTGTTCGACATGCAGGTGGCTCAGTACGGCATCGACCGGGGCCTGGGCGGCGGCAACGTGGCGTCTTCCTACGACGACGCCAATGTGGCCTACACCCCGGCCTGGGCGTCCAAGGTCAGCGGCGTCAAGGCTGCCGACCTGGAGCGCACCGGCCGCGAGTTCGCCGAAAACGCCTCCAAGACCCAGGGCAAGTCCATGGTCATCATGGGCGCGGCCATCAACCACTGGTACCACAACGACCTGGCCTACCGCTCCATCATGAACCTGCTGCACATGTGCGGCTGCGTCGGCCAGAGCGGCGGCGGCTGGGCGCACTACGTGGGCCAGGAGAAGCTGCGGCCCCAGGCCGGCTGGGCGCCCATCGCCTTCGCCCTGGACTGGAACCGCCCGCCCCGGCACCAGAACTCCACCTCCTACTGGTACTTCCACACCGACCAGTGGCGCTACGAGACGGTGGACGCGGACCAGTTCCTGCAGCCCGCCGCCAAGGGCAAGTACAAAGGCTATTCCCTGGCCGACTACAACGTGGTCTCCACCCGCCTCGGCTGGCTGCCCTCCGCCCCCCACTGGAACGCCAACCCCCTGGAGCTGGTGGCCGAAGCCGAGAAGGCGGGCGCCACCGACGAGGCCGGCATCGCCAAGCACGTCATCGGCAAGCTCAAGGACGGCAGCCTGGACGTGGCCTACGCCGACGTGGATAACCCGGTGAACTGGCCCCGCAACCTGTTCGTGTGGCGCGCCAACCTGATCGGCACGTCCGCCAAGGGCCACGAGTACTTCCTCAAGCATCTGCTAGGCGCCCAGAACGGCGTGCTGCAGGAAAGCGGCGACGGGCGCAACAACCAGGAAGTGAAGTGGCACGAGGACGCCCCCATCGCCAAGCTGGACCTGATGGTGGACATCAACTTCCGCCTCAACTCCACCGGCGCCTACTCGGACATCGTGCTGCCCACCGCCACCTGGTATGAGAAGCACGACCTCAACACCACCGACATGCACCCCTTCATCCACCCCCTGTCGGAGGCGGTGAGCCCGGCCTGGGAATCCAAGTCCGACTGGCAGATCTTCAAGACCATCGCCAAGACCTTCTCCAAGCTGGCGGAGAAGCACCTGGGCACCCGCAAGGACCTGGTGGCCCTGCCCATGCAGCATGATTCCCCCGCCGAGCTGGCCCAGCCCCTGGGCCAGGTGAAGGACTGGAAGAAGGGCGAGTGCGAGCCGATCCCCGGCAAGACCATGCCGATATTAAGAGTGGTCGAGCGGGACTTCCCCAACACCTACAAGAAGTTCATCGCCCTCGGCCCCCTGATGGTGAAGGTGGGCAACAACATCAAGGGCCTGGACTGGAACACCGAGCAGGAATACGAAGAGCTCAAGAAGTGCAACTACACGGTGAAGGAGCCGGGCATCTCCTACGGCATGCCGTCCCTGGAAGAGGACATCGCGGTGTGCGACGCGGTGATGCGCATGGCGCCGGAAACCAACGGCGAGGTGGCCCACAAGTCGTGGTCCGCCCTGTCCAAGAAGACCGGCATCGACCACCACCACCTCTACGCCGGCCGCCACGAGGACAAGATCACCTTCCGCGACATCCAGGCCCAGCCGCGCAAGATCATCACCGCGCCCACCTGGTCCGGCATCGAGTCGGAGAAGGTGTCCTACACCGCGGGCTACACCAACATCCACGAGCACATCCCGTTCCGCACCCTCACCGGCCGGGCCCACTTCTACCAGGACCACGAGTGGATGCTGGACTTCGGCGAGGGCTTCTGCGCCTACCGTCCGCCGGTGGACATGAAGGCCCAGAACACCGTTCCCGCCGCGGTGGCCAAGAAGCCGCACCTGGTGCTGAACTGGATCACTCCGCACTCCAAGTGGGGCATCCACTCCTCCTATCAGGACAACCTGCGGATGCTGCAACTGTTCCGCGGCGGCCCCTACGTGTGGATCTCCGAGGACGACGCCAAGCTCATCGGCATCGAGGACAACGACTGGGTGGAAGCGGTCAACGCCAACGGCGCCACCATGGCCCGCTGCGTGGTGTCCCAGCGCGTTCCGAGAGGCATGGCCCTGATGTACCACGCCCAGGAGAAGAACGTGAACGTGCCGGGCTCCCCTTCCACCGGCAAGCGGGGCGGCATCCTCAACTCGGTGACCCGGGTGATCGTGAAGCCCACCAACATGATCGGCGGCTACGCCCAGCTGGCCTACGGCTTCAACTACTACGGCACCGTGGGCTGCCAGCGGGACGAGCAGGTGGTGCTGCACAAGGTGGCCGACAAGGATGTGGACTGGCTGGAGCGGCCGCTCACCCCCGAGCGGGAAGCCCAGCTCAACCCGGTCGGTGTCGGGCCGAGGTAAAGGCATTCACCGCAGAGGACGCAGGGGACGCGGAGGAAAATCTGAGCCTCCCCGCCTTTCCTCTGCGACCTCCGCGTCCTCCGCGGTTAAACAGATTTAGGAGAGAAACATGAAAGTTCGAGCCCAATTCGCCTTCGTCTTCAATCTGGACAAGTGCATCGGCTGCCACACCTGTTCGGTGACCTGCAAGAACGTGTGGACCAACCGCAAGGGCGTGGAATACGCCTGGTTCAACAACGTGGAGTCCAAGCCCGGCATCGGCTATCCCAAGCAGTGGGAGAACCAGGACAAGTGGCGCGGCGGCTGGACCCTGGTGGACGGCAAGCTGGAGCTGAAATCCGGGGGACGGATGTCCAAGCTGGCGAACATCTTCGCCAACCCGGACCTGCCCCAGATCGACGACTACTACGAGCCCTTCACCTACAACTACGCCCGGCTGCAGAACGCGCCCCTGTCTGAAGCGGCGCCCACGGCCCGGCCCATGTCCCAGATCGACGGCAGCCCGATGGAGAAAATCCACTGGGGCCCCAACTGGGAAGACGACCTGGCGGGCGAGTATTCCAAGCGCAGCAAGGACAAGAACCTGGACAACATCCAGAAGGAGATGTACGGCCAGTTCGAGAACACCTTCCACATGTACCTGCCGCGCATCTGCAACCACTGCCTCAACCCGGCCTGCGTCGCGGCCTGCCCCTCCGGCTCGATCTACAAGCGGGAAGAGGATGGCATCGTGCTGGTGGACCAGGACAAGTGCCGCGGCTGGCGCATGTGCGTGTCCTCCTGCCCCTACAAGAAGGTGTTCTACAACTGGGAATCGGGCAAGGCCGAGAAGTGCATCGGCTGCTATCCCCGGGTGGAATCGGGCATGCCCACGGTGTGCTCCGAATCCTGCGTCGGCCGCATCCGCTACAACGGCATCATGCTCTACGACGCGGACAAGATCGAGCAGCTCGCCAGCACCCAGAACGAGCAGGACCTGTACGAGGCCCAGTGCGGCATCTTCCTCGACCCCCACGACCCCCAGGTGATCGCCGCCGCCCAGCGGGAAGGCATCAACGAGGACTGGATCATCGCCGCCCAGAAGTCGCCGATCTACAAGATGGCCATCGAGTGGAAGATCGCTTTCCCGATGCACCCCGAGTTTCGCACCCTGCCCATGGTGTGGTACGTACCGCCCCTGTCCCCGGTGCAGTCCCAGCTCGACCAGAAAACCCTGCCCACCGGCCCCGACGGCGTCATCCCCCTGGCCGAATCCCTGCGCCTGCCGGTGCAGTACCTGGCCAACCTGCTCACCGCCGGCAAGAAGGAGCCGATCATCCAGGCGCTGAACCGCATGATCGCCATGCGCAGCTACCAGCGCTCGGTGCACGTGGACGGCAAGGCTGATACCCGGGCCCTGGAAGCCGCAGGCATCACCGAGGACATGGCGAAGGACATGTACCGCTACCTGGCCATTGCCAACTACGAGGACCGCTTCGTCATCCCCACCGGCCACGAGGAAGTGCGGCTGGAGGACTTCTACGGCCACCAGGGCCAGAACGGCTTCACCTTCGGCAACGACAGTTCCCACGGGGTCAGCAAGATCACCCTGTTCCCCCGCCGCCGCAAGGACACGGTGGAACCCCGGGAACTGGCCGATCACGCGGACGAACGCTAGGAGGGTAGGACCATGAAACTCTACAAACTGCTATCGGTGTTGCTGGAATACCCGGACCGGGAACTGATCGACCACCTGCCGGAAATCCGGCAGGCCCTGGCCGACAGCCTGGATGTGGACGAGGCGGAGCGGGCGGGGGTGCGCAAGTTCCTCGCCTATCTGGAGACGGAGGACCTCACCGCCCTCCAGGCGGATTACGTGCAGACCTTCGACCTCACGGCGGAGCACAGCCTGCACCTGACCCACCATCTGTTCGGCGACGACAAGAACCGGGGCCCGGCCCTGATCGACCTGGGCGAGCTGTACAAGGACTACGGGGTGGAAGTGGCGGCCAACGAGCTGCCCGACTACCTGCCACTGATCCTGGAGTTCACCGCCTACCTGGAGGACAGCGAGGCGCGGATGTTCCTGTCCGACGGCATCAAGGTGCTGTCGGTGCTGGCCGCCAACCTGGAAAAAGCCAAGAGCCCCTACGCCGGCCTGCTGCGCATCGTCGAGGGCCGGGCCAATCTGACGCGGCTGGCGGCGTGAAGTCATGAACCGCCAAGACGCCAAGAGCGCCAAGAAATGCGAGAGGCCAAGCCGAACTCCCCTCTCCCCCTGGGAGAGGGGCTGGGGGTGAGGGACAAGCAGCGGCCCCTCACCCTAACCCTCTCCCGGAGGGAGAGGGAATGACACCCTCCGACCCTTGGCGCTCTTGGCGTCTTGGCGGTTAAGGAATTTCGGAACTTAAGGAGAGCATCATGAATCTGCACAACTTCATCTTCGGGGCCTATCCCTATATCGCCCTCACCATCTTCATCTTCGGCAGCTGGCTGCGTTTCGACCGGGAGCAGTACACCTGGAAGAGCGATTCCAGCCAGCTTCTGTCCAAGGCCAACATGCGGGTGGCGAGCAATCTGTTCCACATCGGCATCATCGCCATCTTCTTCGGCCATGCCGTGGGCCTCTTGACGCCCCACAGCGTGTTCCTGGCCCTGGGGGTGTCCGACATGGCCCACCAGATGGTGGCCATCGTCGCCGGCTCGGTGTTCGGCACCCTGTGCATCATCGGCGGCGCCATGCTGTGGTTCCGGCGCATGTTCCACCCGCGCATCTCCGCCACCAGCCGGGGCACCGACAAGTTCATCCTCACCTGGCTGCTGGTGACCCTGACCCTGGGCCTGTCCACCATCCCGGTGTCCATGGGCCACGCCGAGCACAACGACCCCAGCGTGATGATCGCCCTGGCGGACTGGGTGCAGAGCATCGTCTACCTGCATCCCAACCCCGCGCTGCTGGCCAACGTGGACGGCATCTTCAAGACGCACCTGTTCTTCGGCATGACGGTGTTCCTGCTGTTCCCGTTCACCCGTCTGGTGCATATCTGGAGCGTGCCCATCGGCTACCTGGCCCGGTCCTACCAGATCGTGCGCACCAAGCGCGCCCTGGCACGCTAACGAACACGGGGGATTCGTCCCCCACCCCGTCAACCGGCCCCGACCTCTTGTCTTTCCTCACCTCCGCTGCCAACGGGGGGTCGGGCGCCGGTCCCTTATAGTTGAGTGTAGTTGTCGGTTTTTGATCTGGATCAAGGCCGGCAAAGTGGAGGGCGAGGGATCATAGCCCTGCAACACCGGCACTGAAAAAAGGAGGAAACCATGGACATGCAACTGCCGCTGCACACCCGATCCCTCAAGGTGAACGGTCGGGATGTGCTGACCGATTCCGAGGGCTACATCATTAACCTGGATGATTGGTCCGAGGAATACGCCTACGCGCTGGCGGAGCAGGAAGGACTGGAACTCACCGACGAGCACTGGGAGGTGATCCGCTACCTGCGGGACTACTTCCAGGAACACGCGGTCCAGGCCCAGGTCCGGGCCATGATCAAGCACTTCCGCGTGGTGTGGGGCCCGGAGAGGGGCAACAACATCTACCTGCACAATATCTTCCCCAAGGGCGGCCCCCAGAAGCAGGGCAACCGCCTGGCGGGACTGTGGCGGACCAGGGGCGAGCATTGATGTAGGAGCGCCCCATCGCGCCCATGGGGCGCTCCTACCAGGTAAAATTCCGCCCATGGATAGAAAAACCCATTGGGATACCGTCTACAGCACCAAGGCCGCCCACGAGGTGGGCTGGTTCCAGCCCCGGCCGGAGACCTCCTTGCAACTGATCGCCCGGGCCGGCGTCGAGCGGGGCGAGCCCCTCATCGACGTGGGGGGCGGCGCCTCCCTGCTGGTGGACCGGCTGCTGGAGGCGGGCTATACGGACGTGTCGGTGCTGGACATTTCCGCCGCCGCCGTCGATGTCGCCTACCGGCGTCTCGGCGGCTGGGGCAACCGGGTCCACTGGCTGGTGGAGGACGCCGCCAAGTTCGAGCCCCTGCGGCAATATGCCCTGTGGCACGACCGGGCGGTGTTCCACTTCCTCACCGATCCGGCGGAGCGGGCGGCCTACGTGAAGGCTGCCAGGGATGGAGTGAGGCCCGGGGGCGGCCTGATCGTGGCCACCTTCGGCCCCCGGGGGCCGGAGCAATGCAGCGGCCTGCCGGTGGTGAGGTATGCCCCGTCGGAGCTCGATAGCCAGTTTTCGGCAGGGTTCGAGCGGGTGGAAACGGTGGAGGAAATCCACACCACCCCCGGGGGTGCAGCCCAGCAGTTTGTGTATTGCCGCTTCGTCCGGCGCTAGGCCCCTTGCCGCCGCGCCGTGAAGGGGGGCGGGCGGAAAAGGGGGAAAGGGAATGGATATCAGGCGTCTGGACGACCTCAAGCTGCGTGCCGTGGTGTATGCCAGCCTGGGGGCGCCGCTGCTGCTGCTGTGGATTGCCGGCTACTATGCCTGGTACAGCTGGCACGGGCATGAAATCGCCCGCTTTACCATCCAGGCCAACCACATGGCGGATCGCATCATCTACGCCGCCGCCCAGCAGGCCATCGAACGGGGGGCGTCGGCCGCTGCCCTGAGCGCTTCCGGCCCGGCCCAGCCAGCGGCCCTGGAGGCTATACGCAAGGCACGGGAATCGGGGGACGGGGCCTGGGGCGAGGCGGCGGCCATTGCCCGCCAGCTGAGCACCCAGGAGGGCGTTTACGCCGGCTTTCCCCCCGCCCTGGACCAGGCGATGAAATCGCGCCGGGCGGTGGAGCAGGCCCGGCTGCAGGTGGACAGCAGCCTGAAAAAAGACAGCCGCGACATCCCGGTGGCGGAGTGGCTGGGCACCATGACCGGTTTCATCGGCGATGCCGCCCGGCTGCGCATCGCCGCCTTCGGCGGCGAAACGGCGCCGCCTTCCGTCACCTTTCCCAACCTCACCATCAAGCACGCGGTCTGGCTGGCGAGCGAATACGCCGGCCTGGAGCGGGCCAACATCGCCACCCTGATCAACAGCCATGCCCCCGCCAAGCCGGAGCTGCTGCAGAAGCTCCAGGCCTATCGCCAGACGGTGGACGGCAATCTGCGGGAAATCCTGTTCCTGAAGGACATCCCGGGGGGCGACCCGTCCGTAAAACAGGCCATCTCTGCCATGGAGGCCAACTTCCTCGGCCGTTTCAACGACACCCGCCACCGTATCTATGCCGAGGCAGTGGCGGCGGAGAGCGGCCAGCCGGGCCACTACGGCATTGCGGCGGGGGAATGGTTCCGGCAGGCCACCGACGCCATCAATTCCATCTCCGCCGTGGCCGACGCCCTGTCGGCGGTGGGCAACCGGGAGGCCGAACGGGCGGCCCGGATCAGCCTGCTGCAGATGGTGGGCTATCTGGGCTTGTTCGTGGCGATGGTGGGGGTGTCCCTGGTCACTCTGCGCATGCTGATACTGAAGCTGCACCACCTGGACCACCTGCGCTCGTCCATGGTGGAGCTGTCCGCCGGCGAAGGGGATTTGACCAAGCGCCTGGATGCCTACGCCAGGGACGAGGTGGGCAGCACCTCGGCCGCCTTCAACCACTTCGTGGAGAAGCTCCAGTCGGTGCTGCGGGAGGTGCACGAGGCGGTGGCCGAAGTGGCCGAGGCGGCGGGCGCGCAGGTGGACGCGGCGGACCAGGTGAGCCGCAGCTCCCAGGTGCAGAGCGAAACCTCCTCCTCCACCGCGGCGGCGGTGGAGCAGATGACGGTGAGCATCGCAGCAGTGGCGGACAGCGCGGCGGAGGTACGCCGCGTCGCCCAGGAGGGCCTGGCCCAGACCCACCGGGGCAACGAAAGCCTGTCCGGCCTGATGGGGGAAATGGGGTGGGTGGAGGAGGCGGTGCAGCAGATCGCCCTGGCGGTAAACGAATTCGTCGCCAGCACCCGGGCCATCACCGGCATGACCGGCCAGGTGAAGGACATCGCCAACCAGACCAACCTGCTGGCCCTCAACGCCGCTATCGAGGCGGCCAGGGCGGGGGAGCACGGGCGGGGCTTCTCGGTGGTGGCCGACGAGGTGCGCAAGCTGGCGGAGATGTCCGCCCACTCGGCGCGGGAAATCGACAGCGTGACGGAATTGCTGGGAAATCAGGCGGGGTCGGTGGAAGCGGCGATCCAGCAGGGGGTCCGCTCCCTCCAGACCAGCCAGGACTACCTGGAGAACGTGGCGGAGGTGCTGGCCGAAGCCAACAATTCCGTTACCCGGACCACCCACGGCGTGGACGACATCAGTGCCCTGGTGGCGGAACAGAAGGCCGCCAGCCACGATATCGCCCGCAACGTGGAAGCCATTTCAGGCATGGCGGAGGAAAACAGCGCCGCCGTCGGGAAGTCCGCCTCGGACGCCCATCGCATGAGCGAACTGGCGTCAAGGCTGCGGGAAGTGGTGGGGCGCTTCCGGATCGACTGACGGCGGGATCAGTCCGGCCAGAAAGCCCGGCTTACCCAGCCGCTGCGGCGTTCCGGCGGACCCGACGGGGTGAGGTCCTCATTCCAGCTTTCCCATTCCGGGCAGGCGGACCCCGACGGCAGGGTGAGCGGCACGGAGTTTCCGTCGGCGCCCACCAGCTTGCGGCACACGGCTTCCACGTTTCCCAGGGAGTAGATGTGGCCGTCGTCTTCATGCACCCGAACGCCGTTCCAGTGTTCGCAGGTGCCGCAGCATTTGTGGCCGTGTTTCGTTACGTGGAGCATGGTTCACCACCGGCTGTTGTCTCGATGAGCTTAATCTAGCGATGCTCCCGCCCCCGTACAATTAGGAAGATGCCGGTCGGCGCTAGGGAAAGCTACGTAGGGGAAACCAAGAATTACGTAAGGGAGTTCCCCGGTGGCAGGTAGGAGCGCCCCGTGGGGCGCCCCTGTTCGCCAACAATCAGAACTCCTCCCACTCCTCCTCGGCGCTGCCGCCCACGACATGGAGCCGCTTTCTGGACGCGGGCATTTTCGGCGCGGCGACGGCGGCGGTGGTGCGGTCCAGCTTGAACACGGCCACCGCACGGGCCAGCTGCTCCGCCTGTTCCTGCATGGATTCGGCGGCGGCGGCCGCCTGTTCCACCAGGGCGGCGTTCTGCTGGGTGATCTCGTCCATCTGGGTGATGGCCTGGTTCACCTGCTCGATGCCCGCCGACTGCTCCGACGAGGCGGCGGAAATTTCCGCCATGATGTCGGTGACCTGCTTCACCGAGCGCACGATGTCTTCCATGGTCTGGCCGGCCTGGTTGACCTGGGCGGTGCCGCTGTCCACCTTGGCGACGCTGTCGGTGATGAGCTCCTTGATCTCCTTGGCGGCATTGGCCGAGCGCTGGGCCAGGTTGCGCACCTCTCCCGCCACCACGGCGAAGCCCCGGCCCTGCTCTCCGGCCCGGGCCGCTTCCACGGCGGCGTTGAGCGCCAGGATGTTGGTCTGGAAGGCGATGCCGTCGATGACGCCGATGATGTCGGCGATTTTCTTGGACGAGTCGCTGATTTCCGCCATGGTTTCCACCGATGTCCGCACCACCTCGCCCCCGGTGGAGGCAATGCCGGAGGCGGACACCGCCAGCCGGCTCGCCTGCTGGGCGTTGTCGGCGTTGTGCTTCACGGTGGAGGTGAGCTCTTCCATGCTGCTGGCGGTTTCCTCCAGGGAGCTGGCCTGCTCTTCGGTGCGCTGGGACAGGTCCTGGTTGCCGGCGGCGATTTCCCCCGAGGCGGTGTGGATGGCGTCCACCGCTTCCTTGATCTGGCCCACCAGCTCCTTGAGGCTTTCCACCGTGGTGTTGGAGTAATCCTTCAGCTGGCCGAAGGTGCCCTGGTAGTCGCCGCTGATGGTTTCCGTCAGGTCGCCCTTGGCCAGGGCGCCCAGCACCCGCAGCACCTCCCCCAGGCCCACGTCGCTGGTCTTCATCAGGGTGTTGATGCCGTCGGCGATGTCCTTCTGGAAGCCGGCCATGCCCTCGGCGTCGATGCTCACCTTGAAGTTGCCCCGGTTGGCTTCGGCAACCACGTGCTCCAGCTGGCTGACGATGCGGGACAGCACGTCCACTGTGGTGTTGCCGTAGTCCTTGAGTTGGCCGAAGCTGCCGCGGTAGTCGTTGGTGATCTTCTGGCTCAGGTCGCCCCGGGAAATGGCTTCCAGTACCCGCAGCACCTCGCTGAGGCCGGCGTCGCTGGTTTCCAGCAGGCGGTTGATGTTGCCGGAAAGCTCCTTCATGAAGCCTTCCTTGCCCTCCAGGGCAAGGCGGCGGCTGAAATCGCCTTCCGCCGCGGCGTGGACGATGGCCTTGACCTCGTTCTCGATCGCCACTTCCTGGGTGGCGTCGATCCATTCCACCGAGGTGCCCAGGCGGCGGCCTTCCTCGTTCACCACCGGGTTGGCGGTGAGGCGGAAGGTGCGGCCGCCGATAAGGACGGTGGCGCGGTGGGTGCCGGTGAGGGACTGCAGCAGCCCCCGCTGGTGGGCGGGGTTCCGGTGGAAGGCGTCGAAATTGGCCCCCATCAGGGCGTCGGCGCGGAAATCGGGCAGATCCCGGCGGATGTCCGCTTCCGCGGACTGGAACATGCCATCGATGGCATGGTTCATGTAGATGATGCGGCCGTTGTTGTCGCCGATCATCACGTTGGTGGAGGCCGAGTCCAGGGCCGCCTGGATGCGCAGGGCTTCGTTGGCCACCCGCCGGGCTTCGTTGACATCGAAGCCGAGCTTGATCTGCATCGACTTCAGGGCGTAGAGCAGGCGGCCGATTTCGTCTTCCTGGCCGACCTGGATGGGGCTGCGGTAATCGCCTTCGGCAATCCGTTCGAAGTGGCCGATGGCCGCCTGGAGGGGACGCAGGATGGAGCGGAGCATGAGGAAACCCAGCACCGCCGCCAGCAGGATGCCGGCGGCGATGCCGCCGAAGGCGATCAGGCGCAGTTGCCGATAGTGGGCCTCGGCGGCTTCGTATTCCTGCTTCGCCACGTCCAGCTGGAGTTGCAGCAGGGATTCGGCGTCTTTTTTGGCGGCGTTGAACAGGGGGTAGACGGTCTGGCCGAGGAAGGCTTCGGCTTCCTCGGGCTTGCCTCCGGCGTACAGGTCCATGGCGGGTTTGAGGCCTTCCTGCACGAAGCGGCCGCGGGAAGCGGCGAATTGGGCGGCGAACTGCTTTTCCTCGGGGGTGAGGTAGGTGGCGAGATAGGCGTCCCAGGTCTGGCTGATGGTGTCGATGTTGCCGCGGACGGCTTGGATGGCGGCGGCTCCGTCGCCGGTTGCCCGGTGCAGGTGCTGGATGTTGTCCCGCATCAGGTCGTTGATGCGGGCCAGTTGGCCGGTGGGGACGAGGCGGTCGTTGTAGACCGACTGGAGGGACAGATTGGAGGCGTGCATGCCGCTCAGGCCGGCAAAGCCGATGGCCAGGAGCAGCAGGGAGAGGATGCCGATGGTGGCGGAGAGCTTGGCCTTCAGGGAGAGCCGGTTGAACAGCCCGGGTTTCCTGAACACCTTGGCCGGGGAGAGTTGCTTGTCCCGGAGCTGGCGATAGATGTGTTCCGCCGCCGCCACCTGCTCCCGGCTGGGCTTGGCACGCACCGACATGAAGCCCGTCACCTGGCCGTTTTCCCTGATCGGCGTGACGTTGGCCACCACCCAGTAATGGTCGCCGTTCTTGCAGCGGTTTTTCACCACCCCGGTCCAGGGCCGCCCCGTTTTCAGCGTCTGCCACAGGTCGGCGAAGGCTTCCGGCGGCATGTCCGGGTGGCGCACCAGGTTGTGGGAGGAGCCGATCAGTTCTTCCTCGGTAAAGCCGCTGACGTCGATGAAATCCTGGTTGACGTAAGTGACGATCCCCTTCAGGTCGGTGCTGGAAACCAGAGTCAGGGATTCCGGGTAGTCCACCTCGCGGGAGGTGACGGGCAGGTTGATTTTCATGTTCCTCCTTGATGCGTCTATTAATTATTTTCGCCGCGTTACATCACCCTGGCGGCAACCCGAAATCAAGCAGCATTCAGGCCAGCGGGCGGGCCTAGCGTCAATCCCCGGTCGCCGGAAGGGTATAGCCGGTTGAAATTCTTGGCGTATTTGAATGTTTTGACCGAGTTTAATACAAACCTGAGTTGAGTTGTCAGGAAATTTTTCAGGCGGCGGGCGCACTGGAGGTGGGCGGGGGCGATTAGTCCGGCTTTTCGCCGCAGGTGGCGGTCAGGCTGGCGACGACGGACGAGCCGATGATGATGGCCACCACGCCCAGGGCCAGGCCGATGGGCACCTTGTAGAATTCCGCCGCCAGCATTTTGGCCCCGACGAACACCAGCACCAGGGCCATGTCGTACTTCAGCAGGCGAAAGCGGGTGGCCATGTCCGCCAGCAGGAAGTAAAGGGCCCGCAGGCCCAGGATGGCGAAGATGTTGGAGGTGAAGACGATGAAGGGGTCGGTGGTGATGGCGAAGATGGCGGGGATGCTGTCCACGGCGAAAATCACGTCCGAAATCTCGATCAGCACCAGCACCAGGAACAGGGGGGTGAACCAGCGCACGCCGTCCTGCACCACGGTGAAGCGTTCCCCCTGGTAGCCGGCCGTGACCCGCAGGTGGCGGCGCATCCAGATCAGGGCCGGGTTCTTTTCCAGGTCCGCCGGCTTCTCGGCGAAAATCAGCATGCGCAGCCCGGTGACCACCAGGATCAGGCCGAACACGTAGAGCAGCCAATGGAAGCGGGCCACCAGATAGGTGCCTCCCAGGATCATGGTGGCCCGCAGCACGATGGCCGCCAGCACGCCGTAGAGCAGCACCCGGCGCTGGAATTCCGCCGGCACGCCGAAGAAGGAAAAAATCATCAGGAAGACGAAGATGTTGTCCACCGATAGGGATTTTTCGATCAGGTAGCCGGTGAGGAACTCCAGCGCCCGGGTGTCGGCAAGCTCCCGTCCCAGGGTGCCCGCCAAGTGCCACCACAGCAGGGCGTTGAAGGCCAGGGCCAAGCTCACCCAGGCCAGACTCCAGCCCAGGGCTTCCTTCACCGAGACCCGGTGGGCACGGCGCCCGCCCAGCAGGAACAAATCCACCATCAGCATGGCCAGCACGAAGGCGACGAACCCCGTCCACATGGCCGGCGTGCCGATGCTGGCCGGGGCCATCAGGGGGACTTTCTTTCGGTGGAGGGAGCCGAGCTTTTCATCGCACCCCGGAAAAGCTATTGAACCGCAAAGGCGCGGAGGCGCAAAGAAAGGATTGAAAAGGGCAGATAGTGCCCCGAATTTCTTTGCGCCTGCGTCGCTGCGGTGAGTTGTTGGGTCTTTCTATTGAACCGGAAATTCGAAATAGGTTTCCGGGAAGGGCTCCCGCTCCAGGGTGAAGTGCCACCACTCCTGGGCATAGGGTTTGAAGCCGTGCTTGGCCATCAGGGTCCGCAGCAACAGCCGGTGGGCCCGCTGGGCGGGGTAGACGGCAGCGCTGTCGGGCCAGGAGGACCGGCCGAAGTAGTCGAAGGGGCTGCCCATGTCCAGTTCGGCGCCGGGGGTGGGGCCGTCCAGGGGAGCCAGGGAGAGGTCCACCGTACTGCCTCGGCTGTGGCTGGAGCGGGCGGCGATGTAGCCGTCCCGGAACAGGTGCCGCTTTTCCACCGTGGGGTAGAACTCCTGCTTCATGGACGTATCGTCCAGGTCCTTCGCCCAGCGCACGAAATGGTCCACCGCCCGCTGGGGGCGATAGGCGTCGAACACCTTGAGGCCCAAGCCGAAGGGCTTCAGCGCCTCCTGCACCTTGGCCAGCGCCTCCGCCGCCTGGCGGGTGAGGATGGCGCGGGGTTTTTCATAGCCGTCGATGGGGCGGCCGATGAAGTTGTGGGGCGTGGCGTAGCGGATTTCCAGCTTTGCTTCGGGTATCAGCTGGTCCACGTAGACGAAGCCTTCCGGCAGCCCTGCGCCGGCCGGCAGCGCCCATAGGGCCAGGAGGAGGGGCGGCAGGCGGAGGAGAAGGAAACGCATCAGCCGTAGAAGTGGTAGCGGTTCTTGCCGTTGCGCTTGGCCTGGTACATGGCGTGGTCGGCCCGGCGCAGGAATTCCTCCGGGTCGCAGTTGCAGGCGTGTTCGCAGATGCCGATGCTGGCGCCCACGGTGTGGGCGGTGCCGTCGATTTCATAGGGGACGGAAAGGGCGGTGATGATCTTGCCCGCCAGTTGGGCCAGGTCCCGGCGTTCCCGCATGCCCGGCAGCAGCACGGTGAACTCGTCGCCGCCGATACGCCCCACCGGATCGGTGGTGCGGATGCAGGCAGACAGGCGCTGGGCCATCTGCTGCAACAGGACATCGCCGGTCTTGTGGCCGTGCAGGTCGTTGACCGCCTTGAAGCCGTCCAGGTCGATGAACAGCACCGAGAACTGTTCGCCGCTTTCGGCCGCCAGGTCCCGCAGCCGGCTCAGGATGGCGTTGCGGTTCAGCAGGCCGGTAAGGCCGTCGCGCTGGGCCAGGCGGCTCAGCTTTTCCTCTTTTTTCTTGTGGGCCGTGATGTCGGTGCCGAAGGCCACCAGGAAAGGGATTTCCCCTGCTTCGTCCCGCAGCGGCGCCGCCGACCAGCGCAGATGCACCGGACCGCCGTTGCGGGAGCGGACCCAGAATTCCACCTGGCCGGGGCGGCCCTCGTCGAACACCTGCCGCGCATGGCCGAGAAGCCGGTCGAGGTCCTCGGCTTGCAGGATGTTGCTTCCCCGGATATCCGGTAGCGGCTTGCCGAGCAATTCCTCGGCTGAAATGCCGGAGGCTTCGATGTGGCAGCGGTTGCAGAACACCGGCTCCAGCCGATGGTTCAGGACGATCACCGGCGCATCCAGGGTGTCCAGCACCTGGCGGAAAAAGCCGTCGGGCAGAACGGCGGACAGGTTATGCCCCATGGGGGCGGATTCCCTCTCCATGGCATTGTCTCCTCCCTCAACGCCGTTTTTTCTACGCCGGTCTTTTAAGGTGAAATGAAAAATCCAAAGAGGCTAAGTTAAATCCGACGAATCAGCAAGTTGCGGAAACTACGTATTTTAGTCGGGATTTAGAGCCTATTTCAGTAGGATTCATGCCCCGCGCCATAACCATTTGGGGTGCAGTGCTAGGCGCGAGCCGCGCCGTTTGGTCATTCCATACGATTCCGCATGGGCTTCAGCCCATAGCGGATCGGAGTCCCTTCATGGGGCAAACAAGCGGCGAGCAACAACGCAATGTGCCCCAAATGGGTATGGCCCTTCGGGTTGCGGCCAGAAAGCGCGTCTGCGTTGTTGCAGGGCTTGCCAAGGGATGGCCCTTGGCTGTGCCCTGCGCCTAGCAGCCATCGCTTTCTGGCCGCAACGCGGGGTATGAATCCTACTGAAATAGGCTCTTAAGCCGCGTCAGGCACGGTGATTGCGGGCCAGAAAGCGGTCCAACTGGTTGGCGAAAGCCTGGCGGTCGCCCTGGGAAAAGGCGGATGGGCCGGAAGTGGCCGTGCCGGTGCTGCGCAATTCTTCCATGAAGTTGCGCATGGCCAAGCGTTCCTGGATGTTTTCGGTGGTGTAGAACTCGCCCCGGGGGTTGAGGGCAAAGCCGCCGCGCTCGATCACCTGGGAAGCGAGGGGAATGTCGGCGGTGATGACCAGGTCGTTGGCCTGCACCTGCCCGGCGATATGATTGTCCGCCACGTCGAAGCCGTGGGGGACCTGGACCGCCTTGATGTGGGGCGAGGGGGGAACGTGCAGCAGCCGGTTGGCGACCAGGGTGAGGGGAACCCCCACCCGGGTCGCGGCGCGGAACAGGATGTCCTTGATGACGACCGGGCAGGCGTCAGCGTCCACCCAGATCTGCATCAGCGGCTGCCGTTGCCCGATCTCGGGGAGAACAGGGCAGCCTGGGGGCGGTCCGAGCGGCGGTTGCCGTTGGGTTCACCCTGGGGCCGGTTCTGGATGCGGTTGCCGTTGGGTTCGCCCTGGGCGCGGTTGCCGTTGGGCTCCCCCTGGCGTTGGCTGCCCTGGCCCTGGCGGGGCTGCTGCGGCTGGCCGGAACGGGGTTGTTGCGGTTGACCCGAGCGGGACGGCTGCCCATTGCTGCGGGCCTGGGATTGGCCGCTGCGGCCACCGTTTCCGCTGCGGCCGCCACCGTTGGACGGGCGGCGCTGTTGCTGGCGGGGGCGCTCCCGCTCATCCGTTTCGGGCTTGGCGGAGGGGGGAGGGGGCGCGAAGCCCTGCACTTCCACCCGCTCGATGGGGCGCTTGATGAGGCGCTCGATACCGGTCAGCAGCTTGACCTCCTCGTGGTCCACCAGGGACACCGCGGCGCCGCTGCTGCCCGCCCGGCCGGTGCGGCCGATGCGGTGGACGTAGTCCTCGGGCACGTTGGGCAGTTCGAAATTCACCACCTGGGGCAGTTGGTCGATGTCCAGGCCCCGGGCGGCGATGTCGGTGGCCACCAGCACCGGCAGGGAGCCGTCCTTGAACTGGGATAGGGCCTTGGTGCGGGCCGACTGGCTCTTGTTGCCGTGGATGGCGGCGGCGGGAATGCCGTCCTTGATCAGCTTTTCCGCCAGCTTGTTGGCGCCGTGCTTGGTGCGGGTGAACACCAGCACCTGGCGCCAGTCGTGGTGGCGGATCAGGTGGCTGAGCATGTCCCGCTTGTGCTCCTGGCGCACCAGGTGGACCGTTTGCTGCACCAGTTCGGAAGTCGAATTGCGGCGGGCCACTTCCACCAGGCCGGGCTTGTCCAGCAGGCCATCGGCCAGCTGCTTGATCTCGTCCGAGAAGGTGGCGGAGAACAGCAGGTTCTGGCGCTTTTTCGGCAGCAGGGCGAGGATTTTCTTGATGTCGCGGATGAAGCCCATGTCCAGCATGCGGTCGGCTTCGTCCAGCACCAGGATTTCCACCCCGGACAGGTCCAGGGTCTTCTGCCCCACATGGTCCAGCAGGCGGCCGGGAGTGGCCACCAGGACGTCGATCTTGCCGCGCAGGGCGGCGATCTGCGGGTTGATGTTGACGCCGCCGAACATCACCATGGACTTCAGGGGCAGGTGCTTGCCGTAGGTCTTGACCGACTCCTCCACCTGGGCGGCCAGTTCCCGGGTGGGGGTCAGCACCAGACAGCGGGGGCGGCCGGGCTTGGCGCCTTCCAGGGGGGTCTCGGACAGGCGGTGCAGAATCGGCAGGGTGAAGCCGGCGGTCTTGCCGGTGCCGGTCTGGGCCGCAGCCAGCAGGTCGCCGCCGGCCAGCACCAGGGGAATCGCCTGGGCCTGGATGGGGGTGGGCACGGTGTAGCCGGCGTCGGCGATGGCGCGCAAAAGGGGTTGGGCCAGCCCGAGGCCGGCAAAATTCATTTCGGTAGACATATAAACTCCTGCGACGGCCTGCCGCGCAATTCAGGCGGCACCAATCGAGGCAGACGGATAAGGGATCGGAAGCGATCGGAAGGTAAAAAGACCGGTACGGTGATTGGTGTGCCGTACGGTGCCGCGGATTATACGGGGGAACGGGGAAAAAGCCAGTGTTTTTGTAGCGCCGGCGACCTCGCCTGCATTGCCCGCCGGGAGGCGGGCGTAATGCCCGATGCAGGCGAGGTCGCCCGCGCTACGGCGGCAGATCGTTTTTGAAATCTCCCGTTTTATCTCCCACAATGAGTCATGGACAAACTCTCCCCCCAGGACGTGCTCGATTTCTGGTTCGGCGAGCCCGGCAGCGAAGGCTACGGTGATTACCGGAAGGCATGGTTCGCCAAGGAGCCGGCCTTCGATCAGGCGGTGCAGGCCCGTTTTGCCAAGCTCTACCAGGACGCCATCAAGGGCCGGCTCGACGGCTGGCGGGATACCGCTGCCGGCGCCTTGGCGCTGACCGTGGTGCTGGACCAGTTTCCCCATCACCTGTTTCGGGGAACGGCCCGGGCCTTCGAGGCCGACGCCAAAGCCCTGGCCCTGGCCGAGGCGGCGGTGGGCAAAAGTTTCGACCAGCAGGTGCTGCCGGTGCAGCGGGTGTTTTTCTACCTGCCCTTCGAGCATTCCGAGGACATGGCCAGGCAGGATCGGGCGGTGGCCCTGTTCGCCCGATTGGCGTCGGAGAACCCCGGCTTCCGCGACTACCTGGATTATGCCCACCAGCACCGGGAAGTCATTGCCCGTTTCGGCCGCTTTCCCCACCGCAACGAGTTGCTGGGACGGGCCTCCACGTCCGCCGAACGGGAATTCCTCAAGCAGCCCGGCTCACGGTTCTGAGCCTGCCTCCGGCGCCAGCGGGCACAGCACGACGAACTCCGCGCCCCCGTCCACGTTGCGGGCGGAGAGCTTGCCACCCATGTTGTCCTGGATGATGGCCCGGGTCATGTAGAGGCCGATGCCGGTGCCCTCGGCCTTGGTGGTGAAGTAGGGGTCGAAGATTTTCGCCAGGACCTGTTCCGGAATGCCGCCGCCGTTGTCGGTTACCGATACCCGGGCCCAGCCTTCCTCCCGGCCGACGTGCAGGGTGATTTTCCCGCCCTCCGCCGGTTGGGCGGCGGCAATGGCGTCCTTGGCGTTGGTGAGCAGGTTCACCAGGGCCTGTGAGAACTCGTTGGGGTAGCCGAAGGCCGACACCTCCTCGTCCACCGCGACGCTGACCTCCACCTTGTGGCTTTTCAGGCTCGCCTCCAGCAGCTTGAGCACGTCTTCCACGGCGGAGCTCAGGCTGAAGGCTTTCTTTTCCTTGTCCGGGCGGAAGAAATCGCGGAAGTCGTCGATGGTCTGGGACATCTTTTCGATCAGCCGCCGGGAATCGGCCACCAATTCGTCCAGACTGCTCTTGTCCAGCTCCCCGTGGTCGTAGGCGTCCTTGATCTCGAAAATCACCAGGCCCAGGGCGTTGAGGGGCTGGCGCCACTGGTGGGCGATGTTGCCGATCATCTCCCCCATGGCGGCCTGGCGGGACTGCTGGATCAGCATCCGTTCCTGGGCCATGTTGCGCGCCACCTGCTCCGTTACCCGATGCTCCAGGTCCTGGTTGAGCTCCCGCAGGGAGGCTTCGCTTTGCCGCAGGGCTTCCTCTGCCCGCTGGCGGGTCTCCACCTCCCTGGCCAGTTCCTCCCGGGAGGCGGTGACATCCCGCAGCCGGTCCAGCATGCGGTTGAAGTCCCGGGAAAGGTCGCCCAACTCGTCCCGGGCGCTGGCGTCCAGGCGGTGGTCAAGGTTTCCTCCGGCGACGATTTCCGTTCCCTGGCGCAGCCGCAGCAGGGGCTGGGCGATGCTGCGGCCCACCAGGTAGGCCAGGAGCGCGATGGACAAGGTGGCCGTGCCGGCCAGGACCACGGCGATGAGGTCCACCCGGCGGCGGAAGTCTTCCAGCATGGCCGTCTGCGCGCGCGCCAGGCCCAGGGTGTCGGATACCATGGACTGGGCGTGGTAATTCAGTTGCAGGGCCAGGCGTTCCTCTTGTTCATTCACGGCCTCGACGCAGGTGGCCGGGGACATCTCCCGTCCCGATCGTTGACGCAGCCGGTTGAAGACCTGGAGCAGCTGCTCGTGTTCGTTGCGCATCCGGGTCAGGGTGACTTGCTGCCGCGTGCCGTCGAAGTGCAGTTCTCCCAAGGCCGTTCCCAGCTTGCGGTGGAGTTTGAGCCATTGGTCGCAGGCCCGGGCTTCCTCCGGGTGGAGCGCGACGTCACCGCTCAGCAAGGCCAACTGAAAGACGTTGATGGCGAAGTTGTCCAGGCGGGTTTCCAGTTCGTGGGCCGCGTCCATCTGCCGTTGGGCAGCGACAAACACCCCGGCCAGGGCGACACCCAGGACGACCGCCAGGGCGATGATGAGAGCGATTTTGCGTCGGATCAGCATGGGAGCTTGTCAGCGAATGATGGTCACCGCCTCGGGGCGCAGTTTGCTTAGGCTTTCGGTGTGAAACAGGGTGAGGTAATCGGGTATCGCCGTCCGGGACTCCAGCCCGCTCCGAATGGCCCAGCGGGCTTCGGATTCCAGCAACACCAGGAGAGACTGGGACAGGGCTATCCGGGCCTTGAAGTTGGACAGGATGCCTTCAATGGAGGCCGGCTCCACCTTGAGGAATTTGGCGGTGATGGCCAATGCTTCCTGGGGATGGGCGGTGACGAAGGTTTCCGCGTCCAGCATCGCCTGCAGCGCCTTGGTGGCGATTTCCGGTTTCCGTTCCAGGGCGGCCGCGCTGATCAGCATCACGTCCATTTGCTCGTACAGTCCGGGCGCTTGGAACAATACCGCGTTCGGGCCGAGTTGGAATCGAGCCTGGGAGATGAAGGGTTCCCGCATGGAAAAGGCATCGATTTTTCCGTTCGCCAAGGCTGCCGGCAGTTCTTCCGCCTTGAGGAAGGAAAGTTTCACGTCCTTTTCCTTCAGCCCATGCTCCAGCAGGAACAGGTACAGGAAAAAGTGGACCGCCGAGCCCTTCTGGGTCGCGATGCGCTTGCCTCGGAGGTCTTCCGGCTTTTCTATGCCGGCGTCGCGGCGGGCGATGATGCGGTTGGCGTTATTGGCCGAGAGGGTGGAGGCGAGGATACGGAAATCGGCGTGTTCGAAGCCGGAGAAGGCGATGGGTACTTCGTTGGCCCAGGCGAGGTCGGCTTTTCCGGCCAGCAGCCCTTCCTCCAGGGCGCGTTTGCCGCTGGGGTATTCGGTCTGCGTCACATCCAGGCCGTGGGCGGCGAAATAGCCCTTTTCCAGGGCGACGAAGGCGAGGAAGCTGGTGGGATGGTTGGGAATGGCCAGAGTCACGGCATCTCGGGGGCCGGCCGCCTGGCGTGGCGCGGGAAGCAGGGCATAGAGCAACGCTGAAACCAGCAGGACCGCTGCCAGCAGGGCAAGGACGATGCGGGATCGGGGGCGGCGGCGCTCGGCCATGGCGGCTTTCCAGTGCAAAGGCGATAAAGCAATAGTAGCGTGTTCCCGCGTGGCTTGCCGCGGAAGGAGGCGCGAATTTTTTGCGTTTGCGACATTTTCGGCGTATCCATACTCTAACAATGTGGAAAGCCTTTCGGTGCCGCCATGTCCAACAATGTGAAATTCACCCACATCCACCGCAACGCCGTTCTGGCCTGCGTGGCGTGGACGCTGATCGTCGGCGGCTCCCTGGCGTGGACCGTTCACGGCGCCCGCCAGCAGAGCCTGGAGACCGCGCGCAACGAGGCCATGGCCTACATCAAGAAGAACATCGCCTTCCGCAACTGGGCCACGTCCCACGGCGGCGTCTACGTGCCGCCCACCCCGGAGACCCCGCCCAATCCCTACCTGTCCCACCTCCCCGACCGGGACGTGGTCACCACCGGTGGCAAGCCGCTGACCTTGATGAATCCGGCCTACATGTTGCGGGAAATGCAAAGCCGTTTTTCCGGCTCCCTGGCGGATCGTGAGCGGATCACCAGCCTGAAGCCCCTCAATCCGATCAACGCGCCGGACCCCTGGGAGCGGAGTGCCCTGCTACGCCTGGAGAAGGGGGAGAAGGAGGTGTGGGAGATCACCCCTATCGACGGCAAGCCTTACCTGCGCATGATGCGCCCCTTCATCACCGAGAAGGGCTGCCTCAAGTGCCACGGACACCAGGGCTACAAAGTGGGGGACGTGCGGGGCGGCATTGCCGTTTCACTTTCCCTGGAGCCTTTCCGGGCTGCCGCCAGCCGCACCGCGGAAGGTGCCGCCGTCGGCCACGGCCTCATCTGGCTGCTGGGTCTCGGCGTCATTGCCTTCTTCACCTACCGCGGCAGGCGGCGGGAAGTGGAGCGGCAGCATGCCCATCTGGCCCTCCAGCGCCTCAACGAGGAACTGGACCGGCGGGTGCGGCGGGAGGTGGCGAAGAACCGGGAAAAGGACCATCTGCTGATCCAGCAGTCACGCCTGGCGGCCATGGGGGAGATGGTGCACAACATCGCCCACCAGTGGCGCCAGCCCCTCAACGCCCTGGGATTGACCTTGGTCAATCTGAAGGACGCCTACGAGTTCGACGAACTGGATGAGGCGTTGATGAACCGGACGGTGGCCGACGGCCAGCGGCTGATCCGGAAGATGTCCCAGACCATCGACGATTTTCGCAGCTTCTTCATGCCCAACCGCAAGAAGGAGCCGTTCAGCCTGCAACAGGCCGTCGACCAGACCATCGCCATCGTCGAGGCGAGTTTCAGGAACCACGATATCGCCATCCGTTTCAACCGGGGGGAGGAGATTCGGGTCAACGGCTACGCCAACGAATTCTCCCAGGTGATCCTCAACCTGCTGGTCAACGCCAAGGACGCGGTGATGGCGAACCGGCCCGACGGCGGGGAAATCCGCATCGAGATCGAAGGGGCGGGGGAGTGGGTGAATATCGCCGTGGTGGACAACGGCGGCGGTATTCCCGAGGACGTGCTGCCGAAAATGTTCGACCCTTATTACACCACCAAGGAAAAAGGCTCCGGCATCGGCCTCTACATGTCCAAGATGATCGTGGAGCACATGGGGGGCAGCATCGAGGGGGCCAACGTCGGGGACGGTGCCCGTTTCACGGTGATGTTGCCGCGCTTGGCGGAATGAACCCCCCGTAGGAGCGCCGACCGTCGCGCCCAAGGGGCGCTCCTACGAATTACAGCCTGAGGGTCTCGCCCACCTTCATTTCCCGCATCGGCGCCTTCACCCTTTCCTTCTTGAGGGCTTCGCCGAAGGCCGCCGGCGTTCCCGCCAGCACCGGGAAGGTGCCGAAGTGCATGGGAATCACCATCTTCGCCGGATTTACCAGCCTGGCCGCCAGGGCCGCCCGTTCCGGGCCCATGGTGAAATGTCCGCCGATGCACGCGAGCATCACGTCCACCTTGCGGAATCCGTTGACCAGGGCCATGTCGTGGAACACGTCGGTGTCGCCGGTGTGGTAGATCACCGGGCCGTTTTTCACGCTAATCAGGAAGCCGCCGGGGGCGCCGCCGTCGTGGATATCCTTGTCGGCACTGCCTTCCGGCGCCTTCACGGTGGAGCTGTGGATCGCCGGGACGAAGGCGATTTTCACCTCGCCGTCCAACAGGCTCAGTTCGCCGCCGAAGTTGCCCTGGGTGTCGAAGCCCATCTGTTTTTCCGGGTAGCCGCCGTAGGTGGTCAGGGCGCGGCCCAGGTCGAAAGTGCTCACCAGCTTGGCGCCGGTTTTCTGGGCGATTTCCACGCTGTTGCCGACGTGGTCGAAGTGGCCGTGGGTGACGAGGATCAGGTCCACCTTGGTCATTCCCGCCAGGTCTTCCTTGCCGGATTTGTTCACCGGGTTGGTGAGCCAGGGGTCGATCAGCAGCACCTTGCCGGAGGGGGTGACGAGCTTGAAGGCCGACTGGCCGTACCAGGTGAGCTGCGTGTCGGCGGCGAAGGCAGGGAAGGCCGCCAGCAGGGCGAGGGACAACAGCAGTTTGTGGATGGGGCGCATGGTTTCCTCCTAGAGGGAGTCGGGGGGCGTGCGGTCGTAGATCACGAAGTGGTATTCCAGGCCGTCGGCGGTGCGATGGATGTCCCGCGACGTTTCGTGCCACAGGCTGCGGTCGAACTCGGGGAACCGGGCGTCGCCTGGGTAGTCGGCCTGAATTTCCGTCAAGTATAGACGGTCCGCCAGGGCCAGAGCCTGGGCGTAGAGCTCCGCGCCGCCGACGATGAAGGCCTCGCTGTCGCCTTTGCAGGCGGCCAGGGCATTGTCGATGGAATTGACCACGATGCAGCCGGGGGCCTGGAACACCGGGCTGCGGGTGATGACCACGTGGGGCCGCCCGGGGAGGATGCCGGGAAGGGATTCGAAGGTTTTGCGACCCATCACGATGTGGTGGCCGGTGGTCAGGGCCTTGAAGTGCTTGAGGTCCTCCGGCAAGCGCCAAGGCAGGGCGTTGTTGATGCCGATGACGCGGTTCTTGGCCATGGCGGCGATGACGGAGAGGCGGGTTTTCATGGGCGGGCATCCTGGGCTTGTTTGCGGGCATTTTAGCATTCCCCACTTGGACGGCGGGGGGCCGATGGCCCATAATCCGGGCACGACAAAAGGAGAGATTCCGATGGCAGGAAACGCCCGTTCGGCCTTGGCCCCGGGGGTGGCGAAGCGCGAGGTGTGGGGGTGGGCGATGTACGACTTCGCCAACTCCGGCTACACCACGGTGGTGATCACCGCCATTTTCAACGCTTATTTCGTGTCCACCGTGGCGGCGGGGGCGGAATGGGCCACCTTCGCCTGGACCGCGGCCCTGTCCTGCTCCTACGCCTTGATCCTGCTGTCCGCTCCCGTGGTGGGGGCGTACGCGGATGCCCACGCCGCCAAGAAGCGCCTGCTGGCGGTCTCCACCGTGGGCTGCGTGGTCTTCACCGCCGGCCTGGCCCTGGTGGGGCCGGGGAATGTGGCCCTGGGGATGGTCTTCATCGTGGCGTCCAACTTCTTCTTCAGCACCGGGGAGAACCTCATCGCCGCCTTCCTGCCCGAACTGGCCCGGGGCCGAGCCCTGGGCAAGGTGTCGGGCTGGGGCTGGAGCCTGGGCTACCTGGGGGGGCTGCTCAGCCTCGGCCTGTGCCTGGCCTACGTCACCTGGGCGCAAGGGAAGGGGCAGCCCGCCGCCCAGTTCGTCCCGGTCACCATGCTGATTACGGCGGGGCTGTTCGCCCTGGCCAGCATTCCCACCTTCGCCTTCCTGGGGGAGCGGGCGCTGCCCCAGCCTCACCCGTCGCGGATGGGGGCGGTTCGGGAAGCCTTTTCCCGTCTGCGGCAGACCCTGGTCCATGCCCGGCAGTACCAGGACCTGCGGCGCTTCCTGGTGTGCACGGTGTTCTACCAGGCGGGCATCCAGGCGGTGGTGACCCTGGCCGCCATCTATGCCCAGGAAGCCATGGGCTTCACCACCCAGCAGACCATCCTGCTGATCCTGGTGGTGAACGTCACGGCCGCCGCCGGGGCTTTCCTCTTCGGTCAGGTGCAGGATTCCCTGGGCCATATCCGCACCATCGCGCTGACGCTCGCGGGATGGCTGGTGATGATCCTGCTCGCCTGGATGGCGCGGGGGCCGGGCCTGTTCTGGGTGGCGGCCAACGTGGCAGGCCTGTGCCTGGGGGCCAGCCAGTCCGCCGGGCGCGCCCTGGTGGGCCTGTTCAGCCCGGCCCGGCGGCGGGCGGAATTCTTCGGCCTGTGGGGCTGGGCGGTGAAGTTTTCCAACATCATCGGCCCCCTCACTTATGGCATAGTGAGCTGGGTTTCCCGGGGCGACCACCGGCTGGCGATGCTGATTACCGGGGGCTATTTCCTCGCCGGCCTGGCCATCCTGGCGGGCGTTGACGTGCGCCGGGGCCGGCGCGCTGCCCTGAAAAAGGACAATGCATGAACCAGAGGATCGCCGAACTGATCACCCGCATCCAGCAACTGGAGGAGGAACTGGAAGGGGAATTCGCCGCCAAGCGGGCCGAACTGCGTTTCCACTTCGAGGACCGGCGGGTGCGCTTCGAGGCAGACGTATTGCGCTACCACCGGCAGATGAGAACCGGCCTGCTGCGCTACCTTCTGGAGGCCCGCCTGTCTCACGTGCTGTCGGCGCCCTTCATTTATGCCGTTTTCTTTTTCCTGGTGCTGCTGGATCTGGCCGTCAGCCTTTACCAGGCGGTGTGCTTTCCCATTTACCGCATTTCCAAAGTGCGGCGCGGCGACTATTTCTCCTATGATCGGGAGCAGCTCGGCTACCTCAACCTGCTGGAAAAATTCAACTGCCTCTACTGCTCCTACGGCAACGGCCTCATCGCCTACGTGCGGGAAATCGTGGCCCGCACCGAGCAGTACTGGTGTCCCATCAAGCACGCCCGGCGCGTGCGGGGCGTCCACGACCACTATGCCCAGTTCCTGGATTTCGGCGACGCCGCGGCCTACCGCGACGAGCTGGAAAAACTGCGCCGGGACTGGAGCGGCAAGCGGGAATAGCCCCGATTGCCACGGAGAATTTCATGCTCGAACACTACCGTGATCTCGCCGACCAACTCGCCACAATGCCCGGCGGTCCCGCCAACCTGCGGGGGGATTATTTCGGTGCCGTGACCTTGCCCGAGGTGCCCGCCGATGCCGAGGCGCGGCTCAAGTCGGCCCTGGGGGAAGGCCATTCCCTGGCCGAAGCCTGGGGCCTTGCTGCCGGCGGCCTGCTCACCCTCGTCGAGTCTTCGGACGGCGGGGCGCAGTTGGTGTGGCTGAACGAAGACGGCTCCGCCGAACCCGTCCTCGACTATCTTCCCGGCCTGGGCGAAACCGCCCGGGAATACCGCGTTCCGCCCTTGGGGCTGGCGCTGCTGGTGCAGGCCATGGGGACGGCGGATGACGGCGGGCGGCTGCGCCGGTTGCTGCCGGCGGTGGACAAGGCGGCCAAGGGGCTGCTGCTGATCGCCTCCTGCCGGTTGTGCGGATAGAATATACTTTCCGCATTTGCTGACCCTGGAATCGAAATGAACGTACGCAGCAAGGATTGCCTGGTCGTCACCGCCTCGGGGGAGGACCAGATCGGCTTGGTGGAGAAGCTCTCCAGCCATATCACCGAAACCGGTTGCAACATCGAGCAAAGCCGCATGGGCGTCCTGGGAGGGCAATTCGCCCTCATCATGCGGGTCACCGGCTCATGGAGCGCCCTCGCCAAACTGGAAAACCAGCTCGCTTCCCTGGGGGAGCAGTTGGGCTTGTCCATCATCCACAAGCGGACCCGGGAGCGGGAAGCGGAAGTCCCGCTGATACCCTACCAGGTGGATGCGGTGGCCCTCGACCACCCCGGCATCGTCCATCGCCTGGCCCAGTTCTTCGCCCGCCAGGGGATCAACATCGAGGAGTTGGAAACCGACACCTACCGGGCGCCCCACACCGGCACGCCGATGTTCTCGGTCCACATGACGGTGGGGGTTCCCGCCCGCACCCACATCGCCACCCTGCGGGACGATTTTCTCGACTACTGCGACGAACTGAACCTGGACGCCACCCTGGAGCCTTCCCGCTGAGGGTGGAGATGGACAGCTGCACCGCACCGGATTTTCCACCCCTCGTCGTGGTGAAGCTGGCGCCCAAGCCGCCCCTGGGCGGATATCGGGAGGCCATGGCATTGGCCAACGCGGAGGCGGAAAAGCACCTGGGCGAGGCCATGCTGCTTTCCTGGTACGACCGCGACCGGGATTTCGAGTCCCCCCAACACGCCAGCGAGTGTCACCGGGACAGCGCCGTTCCGGGCTACGCGGCCTATGGGATCAATCGGGGCGCGACGCTGAAGGTGGACGTGGAGGACGGGCGGTTCGTATTCTTCTACCTGCCGCTGGATTTCTAGGAACTTCAGGCCGTTCGCCCTGAGGTATCGAAGGGCGAATGACAGTTAGTGTGTTCGTGCTTCGATACCTCAGCACGAACGGGTTTCCCCACGGAATGGAGGATAAAAAAACCGGGGGCCGGCATTGCCGGCCCCCGGTTTTTTTTTGCGCCAGGGTTACTTGGCGGCGGGCTTTTTGGCTGCCGGCTTCATGATGGCAGCGGCGGCGGGCTTGACCACGGCAGAGGCGGTGGGTTTCCTGGGTGCCGCAGCCTTCTTGGCGGCGGGTTTTTTCGTCGCGGTGGCTTTGGCTACAGGTTTTTTGGCAGCCGGCTTGGCAGCCGTTTTCTTGGCGGCGGCCTTGGGGGCGGCGGCCTTCTTGGCAACGGGCTTCTTCGCAGCAGTGGCCTTGGCGGCGGGTTTCTTCGCGGCGGTGGCCTTGGCAGCGGGCTTTTTCGCTGTAGCGGTTTTGGCAGCGGGTTTCGCGGCGGCCTTGGTGGTGGTTTTCTTGGCGGTGGTGGTCGCGGCCTTCTTCGGGGCGGCGGCTTTGGCGGTGGTCTTCTTCGCGGCGGGCTTTGCGGCGGCGGCCTTGGTGGTGGTTTTCTTGGCGGCGGTGGTCGCGGCCTTCTTCGGGGCAGCGGCTTTGGCAGCGGGCTTCTTCGCAGCAGCGGGCTTGGCAGCGGCTTTCTTGGCGGTGGTCGCCTTGGCGGCGGGCTTGGCCGTAGCGGCTTTGGCGGTGGTCGCGGTTTTCTTGGCGGCGGGTTTTTTCGCCGCGGCAGGCTTGGCGGCGGTTTTGGTGGCGGTTTTCTTGGGGGCTGCGGCCTTTTTGGCGGCAGGTTTTGCAGCAGACTTCTTGGGGGCCGCTTTGGAGGCGGCAGATTTCACTTCAGTCGGATCGATGCTCATGTATTGCTCTCCCTGGTTGAAATGCCGAACGTCTTGTTGGTCCTGCTCCGCCACCTTGATCTGCCCCAGCTGCGGACTTGCTACTTTATGTGAATGAAATATTCATACGAACTGACGGAATTGTCTAGTACTTCTTGGGTTTATCGATGCGCCACCCATGGGTTGTTGCAAAAATCTAACGGAAAATTTTTCCCAAACTTTAGCGCGTGAATTTTCGTGCCGCGTTGTGAGCCAGTATCGGCGCGCTCTTCGGTGGTGTTTTCCAATGGGGCGGGAGGGGAAAAGGCGTCGGGACGAGCCAAATTTTACGTCGTCCTGAAGCGGGTTACCGCCACGTGCAACGCGGAAGAGAGTTCCTGAAGGTGGTGGGCGGCGTGGGCCGTGTCCTGCACCGCGAGGGCGCTTTCCTCGGCCATCTGGGCGATGCGTTCCACGCCTTTGGCAATGTCGTTGCTGGCGATGCTTTGTTCCTTGATCGAGTGGGTGATGTCGTTGACCACCTCCGTTACGCGCCGGGCGCCGTCGCGAATCTGGAGTATCGAGCGGCCGGCCTCGTCCGCCAGTTCCACGCCTTTTCCCGCCTGGGCGACACCGGCTTCCATGCTGCCCACGGCATTCTGCGTGCCTTTTTGGATCTGGCTCACCATGCCGGCAATTTCGGTGGTGGAGACGGCGGTGCGTTCCGCCAGCTTGCGCACTTCGTCGGCCACCACCGAAAAACCGCGCCCCTGCTCGCCGGCCCGGGCGGCTTCGATGGCGGCGTTGAGGGCCAGGAGGTTGGTCTGGTCGGCGATTTCCTTGATGGTGTTGACGATGGAGGTGATCTGGTCGGACTGGCGGCCCAGTTCCTCGATGATGCGGGCGGAGTCCTGCACCGCTTCCGACAGTTTGCGCATTTCCGATCCGGCGCCGTGAATCACCGACGTGCCCTTTTCCGATTCGTCTCCCGCCTGCACCGCGAGGCCGTGGGCTTCCCGGGTATTCTCGGCGATCTGGTCGATGCTGACCGTCATTTCCTCCACCGCGGCGGCCATGGACGAGGCGGCGTCGCTTTGCTGCTGGGAGCGGGAGGCGATGGCGTCGGAGGAGGTGAGCAGCAACTCGGCGGCGGAAGACAGTTGCTGGGCGTTTTGGACGATCTCGCCGATCATGGTGTGCAGGGTTTCCTGCATGTCCTTCATGCCGGCAAGCAGGCTGGTCTTGTCCCCTGCCCGGCACTTCACTTCGGTAGTCAGGTCGCCGGCGGCGATGCGGCGGGCGATCTCCGCCGCGTAGTGCGGCTCGCCGCCCAGGAGGTGCACCAGGTAGCGGCTCACCAGGACCAGGCCGAGGGTGATGAGGCCGCCTATCCCGACGGCCCAGGCGAGGAATTTTTTCGCTTCCTGGCGGAAGATGGCGTCCACGTCGTCGAGGTAAATGCCGCTGCCGATAACCCAGCCCCAGGGCGCGAAACCTTTGACGTAGGACAGCTTCTCCACCGGCTCGTCCGATCCGGGTTTGGGCCAGTAGTAGCCGACGAAGCCGCTCCCCGAGGCCTTCACCGTTTTGGTGAACTCCACGAACAGCGCCTTGCCGAAAGGGTCCTTCATGCCCGATACGTCCTTGCCGTCCAGTTCCGGCTTGATGGGATGCATCACCACCACCGGCGTCATGTCGTTGACCCAGAAGTATTCGACCTGGTCGTAGCGCAGGGAACGGAGGGCGGCGAGGGCGGCCGTCTTGGCTTCGTCGGTGGAGAGCTTCCCGTCCCGGGATAGCTGTTCGTAATGGGCGGCGACGCTGTAGGCCACTTCCACCAGGTTGCGTACCTTCTCCTGGCGGTCTTTGAGCAGCAGGGATTTTTCGGTTTGCAGGATCACCGCGAACAGCACCGCCAGGGCGACTACCGTTGCCGCGATGACGGCCCCGAGCTTGGCGTTGAGAGACAGACTGTTGATCTTGTTCATGACGCCTTACCCCCTGTAAACGTCGCCGCCATCGTTAAGTGGGGCGTTACTAAAAATAATTTATTAATAGTTTGTTACAGCGGAGTATGCCAGACAGGCGCCGTTTTTAGGCAAATCTCCTAGATGGATTTCGGGCGCTCCGACGGCTTGTAGTGGCTGAAATGCCCTTCCCGTGCCGCTTGGGCCCGGGCGCTGGAAACGATGCCGGCGGATTTGCCCTGGGGGGCGGTGAGGGAAACCAGTTTCTCCAGTCGCTGACCGCCGCAGGACGGGCAGGTGGGGGCGGCGGAGCCCCTCACCAGCAGTTCGAAGGTTTTCTGGCAGTCGTTGCAGCGGAAGTCGTAGAGCGGCATGGAAAGCTCCTGTCGGGTTGTCTACAAAACGGGCGATGCCGACAACCCAAGCAAGAACGATGCCGCTTACGCCTGGGCTTCCTCCGGCGTGCCCAGCATCCGCGACTGGAAGTCGTCCAGTTTCTGCTGCACCAGTTCGAAGGTCCGGTCGATGTTGCCTGCAATGTCGCCCTGCAACACCCCCAGCCCCTGCAGGATTTCCCGGGCCTCCTTGAAACCCTGGTCGATGCCTTTGCGGGTCGTGGCCATGAAGTTGTTCAGGACTTCCGTGTCGTCCTCGCCGGGGTGCTGGGCCCGGAAGGCGCTGAGCAGATTGGTGGAAAGGGAGACGATGCGCTCCGCCGTTCCCTCCGGCGTGTTGTCCTGGTTCACCGCGTTCTGGATGGCGTTTTTCCCCAGTTCGGGTTCCAACACCTCGTTGAGGTTGGCGATGATGTCCGACAGCAGCAATTGCATCGGCTCGTTCCCGGCGTTGATGGACACGTCCACCGAAGCCTGGACGATGGATACGTTCAATTGCGCCTTGGCGCTGACCTGGCCCTGTTGTGCCTGTCCGGGCTGAAGGCGCCGGGCGCCGGGCTGTTCGAGGGTCGGCGACGGAACGCCGCCTTGGATGGGTGTGGTGGCCATGATCGACCTCCTTAAGGTGAGGGGGAACTCCGCCGAGAGGTCGGAAGAAACAACCGAGAAGAATTGCGGCGGATAAGGGAATCCATTGGATTCCGGTGGGCTTCCCCGCCGTCTGGCGAGGCCGGGGAACTTATATCCATTAGACGAGGGCAGCCGTCTCCCGGTTCCCGGATTTTTCCGCGGTATAGGGTCCGGACTGTAAACCGAGGGGGAGAACGCGGTACTTCTCCGTCGGCCGGCTTCCCGTTGCCTATAAACAGGGGGGCTTGAATGAAACCGGAAAAGGAGGGCCATCGTGAAAGCAACCAAGATATTGCGTGTCGTGACCTTGCTGGGCGTAGCCTTGATCGCGTTTCCCGCCGCCGCCCAGGAAGGAATGCCTGAGGTAATGACCACGGATGGGGTCAGCTATACCAGCGGCGGTGTTGGCGAAATGGAACGCAGCGTCATGATGCAGCACGCCAGGGAGTACAACCTGCGCCTCACCTTTGCCGCCCGCAGCGGGGAATACCTCGCCGACGTCAAAGTGAGCATCCGGGATGCCAAGGGCCGCACCGTGCTGGATGCGGTTTCCGATGGACCGTGGTTTTACGCCAAGCTGGCGCCGGGGAAATACAAGGTGGTGGCGGAGGCAAACGGCAAGGCCGTGACCCGCAGCGTTTCCGTGGGAAAGGGCAAAAGTGCGGCGGCGGTGATGGTTTGGAAAGAGTGAGTTGGGGGGATTTACGCCGAGGGTGTGGGGTGGCGCCAAGCCGCCGGTTCCGGAATTTTCTCCCAGCCTAGGGTCAAGACCGTAAACCGGTGGGGGCAATACCCCATAAATCCTGTATTCCGTCGTCGCGGCTTTTCAGCTTGCTATAACGGAGAGGCCTGGAACCCCTGGGTATCACTGGAAAAGGAGAGAATTATGCAAGCAAACAAGGTGTTAAACGCCGTCTTGTTGCTGGGCGCGGCCCTGGCCGCAATGCACGCCGTCGCCAACGAGGGAATGCCCGAAGTGAAGACCATGGACGGCATCCGCTACACCAGTGGCGGCATCGGCGACGTGGAGCGGGAAGCCATGCAGCACAGCGCCAAGGATTACAACCTGCGTCTCACCTTCGCCATCGGCACCGGACAATACCTCGCCGACGTCAAGGTCAGCATCCAGAACGCCAAGGGCCGCAAGGTGGTGGACGCCGTCGCCGACGGCCCCTGGTTCTACGCCAAGCTCGCCCCCGGGAAGTACAAAGTGACCGCCGAAGCGGACGGCCAGACCCGGACCCGCACCCTGACCGTGGGCAAGAGCAAGCCCGCCGTGGCGGGGATGGTATGGGCCAGCCCGGATGAACTGACCACTGAGGGCGGTGCGTGAGCTGTCGGTCGGGCTGTCCCTCACCCCTAGCCCCTCTCCCGAGGGGAGAGGGGAACAGCCCCACTTCGCATCGCCGAAACCCTCTCCCGCCGGAAACGGGGTAAGCGGGGATGGGCGGGTTGCCGCCCACCTTGCGGCGGGTGCGCGCCAGCGCCGGGGGAGGAATAATCGCCAGGAGCGTTCCGGCTATTTTTCCTTGAGTTTCGCTGCTACCTCATGGTCAAGCAAAGGCTGTCCGGTCCATAGTTTGACCCGCTTTGCGCCGCAGCCGACGACGAGTTCAAGGAACGCCCGCTCCTCGATTTGGGTCAGCCCGCCTTCTATCCGTTCCATGGGGTGAATCAGCACGGAAGGGGGGAGGAACGCCTTGCCGATTTTGTTCAATCCCTGCTTCAACGTCTTTTCGGCTTCCGTGAAATTGCCCAGCAGGGTGCGGGGGTGAGAGAAGGGGGCTGGAGAGGTGATTTCCACCGCCTTCCCCTCGTTTGTGTCACGGATCAGGAAGCGGTCGGGATAGATTTGCAGATAGAGGGTTTTTCCGGAGAGGGCGGGGAACATGGCACGGCTTCCTGTCATTTTTCTTCAAAACCGGCCGGCCATTGCCGCGCCGTGTGAATGACCGACAAGACGTGTATTTCGTCCCCCAACGCTCGGTAAACCACGATGAACGGGTAACGGACGACAGCGAGTTCCCGCGTGCCGGCAACCCTTCCGGGGCGCCCGATCTCGGGATTGGGGATGAGGGCTTCGGCGGTTCTGCGAATCAAGAAAATGACGTTTGCCGCGGCAGCCGGGTTCCGTCGGCTGATGAATTCGTGAATCTCGGCGAGATCGTCCCGCGCTTGCCGGGTATAACGGAGCTTCATGCCCCAGGCTGGCCGTACCGGGAGAAAAAGTCCTCCATTTCATCGTCCGCCACGAACTCGCCCCGGTCGGCCTGGGCGATGCCTAGGTGAATGCGGTCGAGTATCCGGCGCTGATGCTCGATGTACAGCGCCACCGCCTCATTGGCGAGTTCGATTTCGCTGCGGTGCATTTCCCCGGCCAGGTGGTCGAGCTGGTCTTTGAGTTCCGGGAGGATTTCGAGGGTCGCGGGTTGCATGGCATTCCCCTGGTTGGGTGGTTTCGAGGAGGTTGCGCAGACTGCGCTTTCTCCTTTATCGGATGTTACGCCAAGACTATGACTTTTTCAGCCCCATGCGGCGCAATGCGCTTGGCTTATGCGTCCTACGCAGGCTCAACCCCACGGGGGTTGCTCCCCTCTCCCTCCGGGAGAGGGGCTGGGGGTGAGGGAGGCTTTTTCCTCCCCTCTGCGCCGCCGAGTAGCGCAGCCGGGCCGGGGGAAGTCGGCTGAGGGTGTCTGAGGCCGAAGGCCGAGTTCCTCAGCCGCCCGGCTCGGCGAGCAACGCAGGGAACCCGGAGCAAAGCGGAGGGCGGTGTAGTGGGGTGCCCTTTTCTTGGGTTACGCTTCTTTTGGGCAAGCAAAAGAAGGTAACCTGCTGTCGGGCAGCCCCCGACACCCAATCAATCCGCGCGAAGCGCACACAAAACATATGGTGCAATGCGCTTCGCTTATTGCACCCTACGCGGGCTTCGCCATTGCCCCCCCCCGCTACGCGGCCTTACTTGCCCGGAAGGAAAATGGTTTCTCTTGAAGCCTCAAGAAGTGCAGCATGAATATGAAGGATGGAGGAAATATCTTGGGGCCCATGCCAGCCGTTGACTGCGAGAGCAAGGGCATTAACGAGGTTATTTACTTTTGTATGGGCCGGAAGGCTTGGATTCAGCATTAGCTGAGCTTTGAGCACGAGTTGGATGATTCGCTCTTTTGGAGGCGAGTCTTGAGCTTCTGGATCGGTAACGGCAAGTAACTCGGACATGACGGACCGAAACTCGGTTTGCCACTCCGAGAGCTGTTGAAGTCGAAACTCCACACTGAGTTGGCGATGAAGGCGTTCAGTTTCAGCACGAATCGTTGAGCGAGCCACAAACCACTGGACGGTAGCCCCCACAAATGCGCCGCCTAGGCCAATGAGCGCTGAGAGAACTTCACCAGGCATAGATCGTGGACTCCGAATGAATTGGCTAATGTAACTCAATCATCAAACCGCCACCGGCGCCTTAATCGCCGGATGCGGGTCATACCCCTCCAACACGAAATCCTCAAACTTGAAGCCGAAAATATCCTTCACCTCCGGATTGATCTTCATCGTCGGCAACGCCCGCGGCTCCCGCGACAACTGCAACTTCACCTGCTCCATGTGATTGGAGTAGATGTGCGCATCCCCCAGGGTGTGGACGAAGTCACCGGGCTGCAAGCCGCACACCTGGGCCATCATTATGGTGAGCAGGGCGTAGCTGGCAATGTTGAAGGGCACGCCGAGAAAGATGTCGGCGCTGCGTTGGTAGAGCTGGCAGGACAGCTTGCCGTCCGCCACGTAGAACTGGAAGAAGGCGTGGCAGGGGGGCAGGGCCATGTTTTCGATTTCGGCCACGTTCCAGGCGGAGACGATGATGCGGCGGGAGTCGGGGTTGCGTTTGATCTGGTCCACCACCTGGGAAATTTGATCGATGTGCCGGCCGCCGGGGGTGGGCCAGGAGCGCCACTGGTAGCCGTAGACCGGGCCCAGGTTGCCGTTTTCGTCGGCCCATTCGTCCCAGATGGTGACGCCGTTGTCTTTCAGGTACTGGATGTTGGTGTCCCCCTTCAGGAACCACAGCAGTTCGTGGATGATGGAGCGCAGGTGGGCCTTCTTGGTGGTGACCAGGGGGAAGCCGTCGGCCAGGTTGAAGCGCATCTGGTGGCCGAACACGCTGGTGGTGCCGGTGCCGGTGCGGTCGGATTTGTTGTGCCCGTGGTCGAGCACGTGGCGCATCAGGTCGAGGTATTGGCGCATCGTGGGTCCCGAGTGGATGAGATGTCGCCGGTCATTTTAGCGGGTTTCCGGCAGCTTCGCCTTAGCCGAAAAAAAGGCCGGGAGAACCCGGCCTTTGCTGTCAGTCGTTGACGCGCTTGATGCCCAGCAGCTTGAGCACGTACTTCTCGTAGATGGGCTCGGAGTTGCCGGTCTTCATCTTGATCATAAAGTACTTCTCGAAGGCGATCTTGGCGTAGTGCACCCACTTGCCCTTGCGGCTCCAGGTGACGTTCCGCGGCGGGATCTGCGGGATGGCCACGAAGGCGGCGCCGGTGTCCCCCATGTCGGCCAGGCAGATGGTGCTCCAGGTGCCGGTGGTGGCGGGGGTGCGTCCTTCCAGTTCGTCGTGGATGTTGTGGACGATGGCGGACACCATGGATTCGATCATGTAGCCGGTCTTGGGGGTGCCGGTGGGCACCGGGGTTTCCTCCACCGGGGGGATGGCGATGGCGATGCCGGCGGCGTAGATGTTGGGGTAGCGCCGGCTGCGCTGCAGCTCGTCCACCTGCACGAAGCCGGCGGGGTTGCACAGGCCGTCCACTGCGGCCACCACCGGGGTGCCGCGGAAGGGGGGCAGCATCATGGAGTAGCCGAAGGACAGGTCCTGCTCGCGGATCTTGTTTTTCATGTCGTCGAACACGTTCACCTTCATGGTGCCCGGGCCCACTTCGGACACGCTGGCGTTGGTGATCCACTTGATGTCCCGCTTGCGCAGCGCCTTCTCCAGCATGCCCTTGGAGTTGCCCACGCCCCCCAGCCCCAGATGGCCGATGTAGGGCTCGCTGGTGACGAAGGTGATGGGCACCTGGTCGCGGATGCGGCGGCGGCGCAGGTCGGTGTCCAGGGCCATGGCGTATTCGTAGGCGGGGCCGAAGCAGCTGGCACCCTGGAAGGCGCCCACTACCACGTGGCCGGGTTTTTCCAGGAAGCGCCGGTATTCGTCGTAGGCCCGGCTGGCGTGGTCCACGGTGCACACCGACTGAGTGGTGCCGGCTTCCGGGCCGGCGCCGGGGATGAGGTCGAAGGCCAGGCGGGGGCCGGTGCACAGCACCAGGTAGTCGTAGCTCACCGCTTCGCCGTCGGCCAGGTCGATGCGCCGGGCGACGGGGTCGATTTTCACCGCCGGCTGGGCGATGAAGTCGATGTTCTTGCGCTCAAGATAGGGGCGGATGGGGAAAGTGGTGTCCTCCCGGGTGCGCCAGCCCAGGGCCACCCAGGGGTTGGAGGGGACGAACTGGAAATAGTCCTGGGCGTTGATCACCGTGATGCGGTGCTGGCTGCCCAGTATCTCCCGCAGTTCATAGGCCGCCGGCATGCCGCCGGTGCCGGCGCCCAATACAACAATGTGTGCCATCAGAGTTCTCCTGATTTAATAAAAAAACAAATCTCTACGGCCATGCCTGGCCGTGTGTGTCAGCAATAGTGGGAGGGCGTTGCGGGCGCTTAGTTCAAGGGAATGCCGTGGCCGATCAGCCAGTTCTGGTCCAGTTCCCACTTCACTTCGGTCACGCCGGGCTGGGCGAGCACGATCTGGCGCGCCTCCGACTGGACAGCGGCCAGTTCCTTCTCCGCCGCCACGAAATCCGGGTCCTGGGGCGACTTGCCGCTGAGGTTCGGATACAGCGCGCCGATCATGCGGTACACCGGCACCGCCGGGGAACGGGGCGTTCCCAGGGTGGCCACGGTCCCTTCGAGCTTTTCCACCCGAAAAGCGTAGGGATAATCCAGCAAGGCCCGGCTGCCCTTTTCCTCGATGGCCCGGTTGAGGGCGGCCACCTGGGGGTCGGTGCGCAGGCCGAACCAGTAGAGCAGGGCCAGGACGACGGCGGCGAGCAGGACCTGGAAGAGGGGTTGTTTCATGGCAGTGACGCAATATGCTGAATCGGAACGGATACGGCGATAGCAATAGCCGTGCCACGATGCCTGTGTTGCAAAATCATGAACAAAATCAATTGGACGAAAATTGCGCCGCGACCGTGGAGAAACCGATCCCGCCACGGGTGGCGGGGCGGCCTGCAAAATATGGCGGGATAGAAATCCCCGGCGCCTTTCGGCGCCGGGGGGAGCGGCCGGCATGGGGCATGCCAGAGAGGGGAACCAGAGGAAGTGCGGAATAATCCGTTCGGCTGCGGTATCGAAGCGCGAACGCCCTTCGATACCGCAGGGCGAACGCTTGGGGGCCATCGGCGCTTTCTTAAGGGTGGCCGTGGTGATGGTGCTCGTGGGGCAGGGGCGGCTTGACCCGGCCGCCGATGAAGTCGGCGATGGCCTGGAGGGGGTCGGTTTCGCCGGTGACCACCACCAGCACCCCGCGGTTGGCGAGATTCTTGATGAAGCCCTGTCCGGCGCTGCCGGTGATCAGCACGTCCATCTCGTCCAGGGGGTGGGGGCCGCCCTGGAATTCGTGCATGGACATTTCCTTGGGCAGGTCCAGGCGCCCGATTTCCTGCGGGGCGGGGCCGGTGTCGTAGACGACGAAGCGGCGGCTCTTTCCGGCGTGGCCGGTGACGGTCTTGAAGTTCTGGCTGGTGACGGCGATTTTCATGGGCGGGAACTCTCCTGTGGGTTTGCCGGAAGGGTCGCCAGATTCGTCCCTTTTCCCGGATGGCGTGAGACATAGCAGGGGGCGTGCCAGCGTCGTGAATTCCTTTTGCGCCAAGGCGTTGGCTATTGGATGGCGAGTGGATGCCGGAGTTGCGGGCCTGACATTATTGGCGGTATTCAACAAAAAACCGTAAAATATGGCGTTATTTCAGGAGCGCGCCATGCCCGATTCCCCCCTGCCCGAAACCCTGGCGTTGATGGACGCCCTGCCGGACCCCAAGGTGCTGGTGGGGCCGGATTACCGCATCGTGGCGGTGAACGAGGCCTACCGCCGCCAGTTCGGCGCCGCGAATCCGGTGGAAGGGCGCTTCTGCTACGAGGTGTCCCACCGCTTTGCCACGCCTTGCGACCAGGAAGGGGAAAGCTGTCCCCTGCGGGAGTGCCAGGAGTCCGGCGAGCCCCGCCGGGTGCTCCACGTCCACTACACCCCCGCAGGCCAGGAGCACGTGGAGGTGGAAGTGGCGCCGGTGGGGGGCTATTTCCTGGAAACCCAGCGGGTGCTGCGCCATGCCCGCTCCGACACCATGGAGCGGGAGCTGGTAGGCTTTTCCCGCCCCTTCCTGCGCATGCTGGAGCTGGCCAAGCGGGTATCGGCCAAGGAGGCGTCGGTGCTGCTGCTGGGGGAATCGGGCACCGGCAAGGAGCTGGTGGCCCACGCCATCCACGACATGAGCCCCCGCGCCGATGCGCCTTTCGTGGCGGTGGACTGTTCGGGCCTTACCGAAACCCTGTTCGAGAGCGAGTTGTTCGGCCACGAGAAGGGCGCCTTCACCGGCGCCCTGGTGCGCAAGATCGGGCTGGTGGAGGCGGCCAGCGGCGGTACTCTGTTCCTGGACGAGGTGGGGGACATCCCGCTGCCTCTCCAGGTGAAGCTGCTGCGCCTGCTGGAGACCGGCACCTACCGCCGGGTGGGCGGGGTGGAGCCCCTGCGGGCCGACTTCCGCCTGATCGCCGCTACCCACCGGGATCTGGAGGCGATGGTGGAGGCGGGCTCCTTCCGCCAGGACCTCTACTACCGCATCAACGTCTTTCCCATCGAGCTGCCGCCCCTGCGGGAGCGCATGGACGATCTGCCCCTGCTGGTGGAGCGGCTGCTGGCCCGGCTGGAGCCGAAGCGCAACGTCAAACTGAGTCATGAGGCGCTGACCCGGCTGGCTTGCTACGATTTTCCGGGCAACGTGCGGGAGCTGCGCAACCTCCTGGAGCGGGCGCTGATCCTGGCCGACGGGACGACCCTCCTGCCCCGTCACCTGCCGGAGAACTTCGGCCGCCGCCGGGGCGGCCCGGCGGAAACGTTCCTGGGGATCGAAGGCATCGTGCCCCTGGACAAGCTGGAACAGCGCTATCTGGAGTGGGCGGCGAGCCGCTTCAGCGGCGACCGCCCGTCCCTGGCGGCCAAGCTGGGGGTCAGCGAGCGCACGCTGTACCGCAAGTTGCGGGAGGCAATGAAGGGCGAAGGGCCGGCGGAAGCGTAGCGCAGGCGACCCCGCCTGCATTTGGTTTGAGAAGTAGGTCGGGCATACATGCCCGACAACGGGTGCTGAACGTCGGGCATGTATGCCCGACCTACACCAGCTGCGGGAGGCGATGAAGGGCGAAGGGTCGCCTGCGCTACAGGGGCGGCTGCAATGTCTGCCACATCCCGTCCACCAGCCCTTCCAGGGGCCGGTAGCCGATCTTGTACGACATCTTGCGGGATTCGGCGATCCAGTAGCCCAGGTAGAGGTAGGGCAGGCCCAGTTCCCGGCACAGGGCGAGCTGCCACAGGATGTTGTGGACGCCGTAGCCGGCCTTGGGGTAGTCCGGGTCGTAAAAGGTGTAGACCGCGGAGAGGCCCTGGCGCACCCGGTCCACCAGGCTCACCATGCGCAGTTCGCCGTTCTCCCGGAATTCCACCAGAAAGCTTTCCACGTGGCTGTGCAGCAGGAACTGGCTGTACTGTTCCCGGTCGTCCTGGTCCATGCCGCCGCCGGCGTGGCGGGAGGCCTGGTAGCGGCGGTAGAGGCGGTAGTGCTCCTCCTGGAATTGCAGTTCCAGGATGTCGGCGGTCAGGTTCCGGTTGCGCTCCCAGGTGCGGCGCTGGGAGCGGTTGGGAGCGAACTCGTCCACCGGGATGCGCACCGGCACGCAGGCGCGGCAGGCGTCGCAGTGGGGGCGGTAGGTGTGGTGGCCGCTGCGCCGGAAGCCCATGTTGATGAGTTCGCCGTAGACGGTGGCGTCGATGGCGTCCGACGGCGCCGCCACCATGGAGCGCGCCTCCCGCCCCGCCAGGTAGCTGCACGGATAGGGCGGTGTGAGGAAGAACTGGATGCGCGTCAGCGGCAAGTCACGGGAGGTCATAGTCCAACGTCCAGGTACCGATAATTCCAGAATAGTTTACCAATTCACTCAAACGGGAAAGAAATTCCTGCCGGGGGATTTCCCGCGCGCCGAGGGAGGCGAGATGGGCGGTCTTCATCTGGCAATCGACCATGCCGAAGCCCCAGCGTTCCAGTTGCCGCGCCAGATGGACGAAGGCGATCTTGGAGGCGTCGCTGCGGCGGGAGAACATGGATTCTCCGTAGAACATCTTCCCCAGCGCCACGCCGTAAAGACCCCCGGCCAATTCCCCGTCGATCCAGGTTTCCACCGAGTGAGCCAGGCCCTGCTCGTGGAGGCGGCAGTAGGCGTCGACGATGGCGGGGACGATCCAGGTGCCCGCCTGGCCCTCCCGGGGCTCGGCGCAGGCTTCCATCACGGCGCGGAAGGCGGTGTCCATGCGCACCTCGAAGCCGCCCTTGTTCAGGGTCTTGCGTAGCGAGCGGGAGACTTTCAACTCCGGCGGAAACAGCACCATGCGCGGGTCCGGGCTCCACCACAGGATGGGCTCGTCCTCGCCGAACCAGGGAAAGATGCCGTGGGAGTAGGCATCCACCAGACGGCCGGGGGAGAGGTCGGCGCCGGCGGCCAGCAGGCCGTTGGGGTGGCGCCGGGCGGAGGCCACGGGGGGGAAGGGGTCGCGGTGGGAAAGCCAGGGGATCATGGGCCGGGGCGGGGATTGTTCGGGCGGTTGCGTTGGGATCAACTATAACGGCATTTGGGGCGGGGACCCAACGAGGATGGGGCGGAGTGTTGCGCCGCAGCCACGGCCGCTTTTCCATAAGTGCCGGTAATTCAACGGCAAGGCTGTGTTGGACAGGGCTTTGCTTTACAATTCGCCGCCACAACACACAAAAACCTCCCGGGAGGAGACGCCGTGGGCATTTTCCGCACCAAGACCGCCACCCCTGACGACATCGCCGAGACGGGCCTGAAGCGGGTCCTGTCGGCCTTCGACCTGACCTTCCTCGGCATCGGGGCGATCATCGGCACCGGCATCTTCGTCCTCACCGGCATCGCGGCGGCCACGCTGTCGGGGCCGGCGGTGGTGCTGTCCTTCGTGGTGGCGGGCATCGCCTGCGCCTTCGCCGCCCTGGCTTACGCCGAGCTGGCCTCGGCGGTGGGGGGCTGCGGCAGCGCCTACGGTTACAGTTACGTGGCCTTCGGCGAGATCGTGGCCTGGATCATCGGCTGGGACCTGATTCTGGAATACGCCGTGGCCACGGCGGCGGTGGCCAACGGCTGGGCGGGCTACTTCAACAACGCCCTCACCGCCATGGGCTTCGGCCTGCCGGAGGCGCTGACCAAGGCGCCGGAGTTGGGGGGCATCATCAACCTGCCGGCGGCGGGCATCGTGCTGGTGCTGATGGCCCTCCTGATCGTCGGCGTGCGCCAGAGCGCCCAGTCCAACACCGTGATGGTGGTGGTCAAGCTGCTGACCATCGCGGTGTTCGTGGCCATCGCCGCTTTCAACGTGGACCCGGCCAACTGGAACCCCTTCATGCCCTTCGGCTGGTACGCCATGGGCGAAGAGGGCAAGCCGGTGGGGGTGCTGGCCGGCGCCTCCATCGTGTTCTTCGCCTACGTGGGCTTCGATGCCGTCTCCACCGCCACCGAGGAGGCGAAGAATCCCCAGCGGGACGTGCCCATCGGAATCATCGCCTCCCTGGTGTTCTGCACCGTGATCTACATCCTGGTGTCGGGGCTGCTCACCGGCGTGGTGCCCTACACCGAGCTCAACGTCGCCTCCCCGGTGGCCCATGCGCTGCAACTGCTGGGCTTCAACTGGGCCTCGGCCCTGGTGGCCACCGGCGTCATCGCCGGCCTCACCACGGTGATGCTGGTGCTGTATTACGGGTTGACCCGGGTGTTCTTCGCCATGTCCCGGGACGGCCTGCTGTCGCCCTTCTTTGCCGAAGTGCATTCCCGCACCCAGACCCCGGTGCGGGTGATTGTGCTGTGCGGGGTGCTGATCGCCCTAGTGGCGGGGCTGATTCCCCTGGGCGAGCTGGCGGAGCTGGTGAACATCGGCACCCTGGCGGCCTTCGTGCTGGTGTGCTTTGGGGTGATCGTGCTGCGCATACGTCAGCCCCATCTGCCCCGGCCCTTCAAGAACCCCCTCAACCCGGTCTTCCCCCTCCTCGGCATGCTGTCCTGCGGCGCCCTGATGGCCTTCCTGCCGGCGCTGACCTGGCTGCGCTTCATCGTCTGGCTGCTGATCGGGGTGATCATTTATTTCGCCTATTCCTACCGCCACAGCAAGCTGGCAGGGGAAAAGGCCTGAGGTAGCCCATGGCTTTCGTCGCCAACATCCGCGAACTGGTCCTGGGCAAGCCCCGGGATCCCCTTGCCCCGGAAACCCGGCATCACATCGCCTTGGCGGCTTTCCTAGCCTGGGTGGGGCTGGGGGCGGACGGCCTGTCGTCCTCCTGCTATGGTCCGGCGGAAGCCTTCCTCGCCCTGGGGCAGCATTACCACCTGGGCCTCTACCTGGCCGTGGCTACTGCCCTGACGGTGTTCGTCATCGCCCTGTCCTACAACCAGGTGATCGAGCTGTTCCCCTCCGGCGGCGGGGGCTACAAGGTGGCCACCCAGCTCCTCGGCCCCCACGCCGGCGTGGTGTCCGGCTCGGCCCTGATCGTGGACTACGTGCTGACCATCGCCATTTCCATCGCCGCCGGGGTGGACGCTTTCTTCAGCCTGATTCCCGAGGAGTTCCAGCCCTGGAAAGTGCATGCCGAAATCGCCCTGGTGGTGCTGTTGCTGGTGCTCAACCTGCGGGGAGTGAAGGAGTCGGTGAAGGTGCTGCTGCCGATTTTCCTCGGCTTCGCCCTGACCCACATCTTTCTCATCGTCTACGGCGTCCTGGCCCACGGCGACCAACTGCCGGGGGTAGTGCAGGACACGGTGAAGGAGACCTTCGACCTCAGCAGCCAGATGGGCTGGGTATTCGTGGCGGCTCTGTTTCTCAAGGCCTACTCCCTGGGGGGCGGCACCTACACCGGCATCGAGGCGGTGTCCAACAACGTCCAGACCCTGGCGGAGCCCCGGGTCTCCACCGGCAAGTGGACCATGCTCTACATGGCCCTGTCCCTGTCCTTCACCGCCGGCGGCATCATTCTCCTTTATCTGCTGTGGGACGCCCGGCCGGTGGAGGGGCAGACCCTCAACGCGGTGGTGTTCGCCAATATCATGCACGATTGGGCCAACAAAGACTCCATGCTGTTCCTCACCCTGGCCTTCGAAGCCGGGCTGCTGTTCGTGGCCGCCAACACCGGCTTCCTCGGCGGTCCCCAGGTGCTGGCCAACATGGCCCTGGACAGCTGGATGCCCAACCGCTTCCGCCACCTGTCCAGCCGGCTGGTGACCCAGAACGGCATTCTGCTGTTCGGCCTGGCGGCCATCGGCATCCTGCTGTGGACCGGCGGCGACGTGACCGTGCTGGTGGTGCTGTACTCCATCAACGTGTTCCTCACCTTCTCCCTCGCCCTGGCGGGCCTGTGCAAGCACTGGTGGCAGAGCCGCAAGACCGAGCGCCAGTGGCTGCTGCGCCTTGGCCTGTCGGCGTGGGGTTTTGCCATCACCGCCGGCATCCTGGCGGTGACGGTGGTGGAAAAGTTCGGCGAGGGGGGCTGGATGACCCTGCTCATCACCAGCTTGGTGGTGGGGGTGAGCGTGGTGATCCGCGGCCATTACGACGGGGTGACCAAACAGTTGGCCAGCGTGGACGAACTGTTCGTCCTGCCCACCAGCGGCCGCATCAAGGCGGTGCCCCACCTGGACCCCCAGCAGCCCACCGCGGTGTTCATCGTCGGCAGAAGCAGGGGGGTGGGAATGCATGCCCTGCTCTGGGTCCTGCGCATGTTCCCCAACCACTTCAAGAACTTCGTCTTCATCACCGTGGGGGTGGTGGACGCCCGCAACTTCGGCGCCGACGGCTCCATCCGCACCATGCAGCACGGGGTGGACGACACCCTGACCTACTTCCTCAACTACTGCCACCACCACGGCATGGCCGCCACCTGCTTCTACGACTACGGCACCGACCCGGTGGAGAAGCTCACCGCCCTGGCGGAAAAGGTGTCGGCCCAATTCCCCGGCTGCATCTTCTTCTCCAGCAAGCTGATTTTCGTCCAGGACAACTGGCTCTCCCGCCTGCTCCACAACGACACCGCCATGGCCCTGCAACGCCGCCTGCACCTGATGGGGATGCAGATGGTGATCCTGCCGATGAAGTTCTGATCGGCGCGGGGTCTCCGGCTCCCCGCCTTGCCATGGGCGTTGTTTTCACACCTTGGCCGGGCGCCCGGTCTTGAGTTTCTCCACCGCTTCCACCGCCTTGACCAGGGCCGCATCGGGCAGCTTGGCGAGGCTGAGCAGGCCTGCCCGCAGCAGTTCGCTTTTTTTTACGTGGACGCCGGCCCGCAGGCATTTTTTCTTCAGGGTATCCAACTGGGAATAGTCCATTTCCGGCATGGTGAAACTGTCGCGTATCATCTTGATTTTTTGTGGCTTGTCATCGATTTTCGTCGTCTCGCCGGCGGCCGGGGCCTTGACGGCGCGGACCGGCTTCGCCGGAGAATCGGCCTCCGGTTCGGAGGGGACCGATTTGCTGGGGGTTTTGCCTTTGGTGTTCATGGCGCTCTCCTTGCTGTTCGAGTTAACCATTTTGATGTTCCGGAGCCCTTTCAGGCTCTAACGGTATAAACGATTTATACCGTACTAATAGTATAGATTGTTAATTGATTTATAAGCGGTATTTGTTGTTTTGTAACACGTCGGTAACATTCCGGTGGCTAAATCTGCGAGTGTCTAAAATTAAAGCCGTGCAGGTGGATTCGAATAGTCCAATGGCGATGTCTCGTTCAACCTAGGGGGTCCAATGACAGCAGCCGTCGAGTCCATTTCCTATCCGCGCTCGCCCAATCTCGTGCTGGTCACGCTGCCTCTTCGGGTATGCGGCAACTGCCGCTACTGGAAAGGCACCCGGCTGAGGAACGGCCGCAGCGGCTTCGTCTGCCTGGCCGATATCGCGGGCACCTGCTGCGACAGCCGGCGCGCCGAGTCTGGTACGCCCGCCGATGCCACCCCACTGTCGAACTCCGATTGCTCGTGCTGGAAAAGCGGGCTGTAAGAGGGTTCACCGGAATAAGGAGCTGATTCGTGAATACCCTGAAGAAGCTTGAAAAACGCCTGATCAGCCACCCGGACGCTCCGGAGAACGCCGTGTTCCGCAACCTGGCGGAGGCCCTGTTCCTGAAGGAGCCCCTGGACATGACCGCGCTCTACCAACTGCCCTTGGAGGACTTCGAGTTGGCCATGGCGATCATGAAGGACTGGCGATTGGACCGCTACACCAAGACCAAGGTGCGGTTGCGGGAGTTGGTGGGGCTGCCGGACGAGGGCGAATAGCGGCTTACTTGGGCGGAGTATCCCCGCGGTACACGTCGTGGAAGAACACCACCCGGCCGCCCACCACCTCCGCCAGCCAGTAGACGAAATAGACCGGCACCGGGTCGAGGGGCTCGGTGGCGGTCTTTTTCGTGCGAATGGTGTCCTCGATCTCTTCCTGTTCGGCGCCCGTCAGGCGGGCGGCCAGCTCCAGGTATTTCTCCACCCGCACGCAGCCCGAGGAAAATGCCCGGTTTTCCCGCTTGAACAGGCTCTGCTGGTTGGTGTCGTGGAGGTAGACGCTGGGGGTGTTGTCCAGCTCGAACTTGAGACGGCCCAGGGCATTCCTGTTGCCGGGGGGCTGGTAGAAGCGGTAGCCGTTGCGGAACACGTCGTTCACTTTCAATCCGTCCACGTTGACCACGCGCCCCCGCTGGTCCAGGAGCAGCAGGTAGTGCTCGGCCAGGTATTTGGGGTCCACCCGGCCGTTGCGGAAAATATCTTCCTTGACGATGGTGGGGGGCGGCACCCACGGCGGGTTGTATTTGATGCCTACCAACTCGGCCCGCATCTGGGGGGTAGGTCGGTCCGGGCGGCCGACGATCACCCGGCTTTCCATCACCCGCCGGCCCTCCTCGTGGAGGTGCAGGAGGAAGGCGGGGATGTTCACCACCAGGTAGGGGTTATCTCCCTCCGCCCGTTCGATGGTTTCCACGGCTTCCAGTTGGGACTGGATGATGGCCACCCGCTCGGCGTCGCTGAGGTTGAGATTGAACCGGGTCTGCTTGTCCACGATGCCGTCGGCCGCCAGGCCGCTGGCTTCCTGGAACGCTTTTACCGCCAAGGTTACGTCGGCGTCGAAATTGCCCTTGTCGGTCAGGGGGAAACCCAGTTCGATCAGCCGTTGGCGCAACTGCGCCATCCGCGCTCCCCCCGCGCCCCGGTGCAGGGCCGGACCGTCGTCGATCCGCGTGACCGCGGCGGTGGAATCGGCGCCCAGGCGCAACTCGTCGAGCTTCTGCCGCAGGATTCCGCTGTCGCCGGCGGCGGCGTTTGCGGCGAGGAGGCCCAGGAGGGCGAAGAAAAAAAAGGGCTTCATGATGGTTTTGAGTTTTCGGGTGATTCTACAATGGACGCCATGAGACTGCGGAAATTCCTTATTTGGTTTTTGCTGTGGGCGTCGTGGCCGGTTGTCGCCGCCGAGTCCATCGGCGCCGCCGGAAACGGCTGCCTGGAGGGAGCCGAGGCTCTGGCACCGGAGGGAGCGGGCTACCAGGCGCTGCGCCTGGAGCGCCAGCGCTTTTACGGTCACCCGGCCTTGCTGCGTGTGGTCCGCGCCCTGGGGGAGGAGACGGTATCCCGGGGTTGGGGGGTCCTGGCGGTGGGGGATCTGTCCCTGGCCCGGGGCGGCCCCATGCCTTACGGCCACGGCAGCCACCAGAACGGCCTGGACGCGGACATCCGGTTCGACCTTGCGCCCCTGGCGCCGGCGTTGCGGGAGGATCCCCCGGAAACGGAAGTGGTGGCCCCCGGCGGCGGGGTGGATTCCGCCCGCTGGCGCCTGGTTCACGCCGCCTTGCTGGAGGCTGCCGCCCGCATTCCCGACGTGGAACGCCTGTTTGTCCATCCCGCCATCAAGCGCGAGCTTTGCCGCACGGTTGAAGGGGAGCGGGGCTGGCTGCGGAAAGTCCGTCCGTGGTGGGGCCACACCGCCCATTTCCACCTGCGCCTGGCCTGTCCGGCGGACAGTCCGGCCTGCGTTTCCCAGGCCTCCCTTCCTCCCGGCGAGGGCTGCGGCCCTGAGCTGGACTGGTGGTTTGGCCCGGAGGCCGCCCAAGTCCCCAGGCCTGTCCCCAAGCCAGACCTCCCGGCCCGTTGCGCCAAGCTCCTGGCGGAATAGGAGAAATCCCATGATGTTCGTCCCTTTGTTTGAATAGGGAAAACCCCGTACTTGACAGCCCCTGGCCCTTCTGGGCTTCCACAGAATCTGTGGATAAGTCTGTGCAAATCCCCTTCATAAATTCGTAACTTGGCTCCCCGCTTGAGGTTTTCTTTCTCTGCCCATATTTTGGGCTGATAATTACAATATAAAAAACAATGTGTTACATATTGTTTAGGAACTTCAAGCGCTTCCGTCCGGATGCTGATAAGCCACGCAATTTGTGTGCATAACTCGCACCGTTTTGGTGCCGTTTTGGCTGAAATTTCAATTGGGTATGACGTGCGCATGGAGGGCGTGCCCTTCTTCGGGGCGGGTTTTCAAAGCCGGACCCGATTCAGGCGCAGGGCGTTGCCCACCACCGACACCGAGCTGAAGCTCATGGCCGCGGCGGCGATGATGGGGGAGAGCAGCAGGCCGAAGAAGGGGTACAGCACGCCCGCCGCCACCGGCACCCCCAGCATGTTGTAGATGAAGGCGAAGAACAGGTTCTGGCGGATGTTGCCCATGGTCGCCCGGGAGAGGCGCCGCGCCCGCACGATGCCCCGCAGGTCGCCCTTCACCAGGGTGATGCCGGCGCTTTCCATCGCCACGTCGGTGCCGGTGCCCATGGCGATGCCCACCTGGGCCTGGGCCAGGGCGGGGGCGTCGTTGATGCCGTCCCCGGCCATGGCCACCACCCGGCCTTCGGCCTGAAGCCGCTTCACCACCTCCGCCTTCTGGTCGGGCAGCACGTCCGCCTGGATTCGGCCGATGCCCAGCTTCTTCGCCACCGCCTCGGCGGTGGCCCGGTTGTCGCCGGTGAGCATCACCACCTGGATGCCTTCCTGGTGGAGCAGCGTCAGGGCTTCAGAGGTGGAGTCCTTTATCGGGTCGGCGACCCCTACCAGGCCGGCGGCCTGGCCGTCCACCGCCACGAACATCACCGTCTGGCCTTCGGTGCGCAGGGATTCGGCCTGGGAGGCAAGGCCGCCGAGAGCAATGTTCCGCTCCTCCAGCAGGCGCGAATTGCCCACCGCCACCGCCCTGCCTTCCGCCTCGCCGGTGACGCCCCGGCCGGTGGCGGATTGGAAGTCCTTCACCTCTGGCAGCAACAGTCCCCTCGCCGCCGCCCCGTCAACGATGGCCGCCGCCAGGGGATGTTCGCTCGCCCGCTCCAGGGCGGCGGCCAGGCGCAGCACGCCGGCCTCGTCGAATCCCGGCGCCGCTGACACCGTCATCAGGCGCGGCTTGCCTTCGGTGAGGGTGCCGGTCTTATCCACCACCAGGGTGTCCACTTTTTCCATCACCTCCAGGGCCTCGGCGTTCTTGATCAGCACCCCCGCTACGGCGCCGCGCCCGGCGCCCACCATGATGGACATGGGGGTGGCCAGTCCCAGGGCGCAGGGGCAGGCGATGATGAGCACCGACACCGCGTTCACCACCGCATAGCCCAAACTGGGTTCCGGCCCCGCCACGGCCCAGGCGATAAAGGTCAGAATGGCGACGAGTACCACCGCGGGCACGAACCAGGCGGACACCACATCCGCCAGCCGCTGGATCGGCGCCCGGCTGCGCTGGGCTTCGCTCACCATGCGCACGATCTGGGCCAGCAGGGTATCGGCCCCCACCCGCTCGGCCCGCATCAGCAGGCCGCCGGTGCCGTTCACGGTGGCACCGATGAGCCGGTCGCCGGGGCCTTTCTCCGCCGGGAGCGACTCGCCGGTGACCATGGATTCGTCCACGGCGCCGGTCCCTTGCAGCACCACCCCGTCCACCGGCACCTTTTCGCCGGGGCGCACCCGCAGGGTGTCTCCCGGCTGAACCCGCTCCAGGGGAATGTCCTCTTCCACGCCGTCGGCACGCAGGATGCGCGCCGTCTTGGAAGCGAGGCCCAGGAGCATCCTGATGGCGGCGCTGGTGCGGCTGCGGGCCCGCAGTTCCAATACCTGCCCCAGCAGCACCAGGGCGGTGATGACCGCCGCCGCCTCGAAATAGACCGGCACCGTACCGTCCGCCATGCGCAGCCCCGGGGGGAACAGCCCGGGGGCGAGGAGGGCTACGACGCTGAAGACCCATGCCACCCCTACGCCGAGGGCGATGAGGGTGAACATGTTGAGGCTGCGGTTGGCCAGGGACGTCCAGCCCCGCTGGAACAACGGCCAGCCGCCCCACAGCACGGCGGGGGAGGCGAGCAGGAATTCGATCCATTGAAGGGCGGAATGGGAAACGAAGCGGGCGGCGAATGCCGGTGCCAAGTCGGCCGCCATCGCCATCAGGAACACCGGCAGCGCCAGGGCGCCGCTCACCCAGAAGCGGCGGTTCATGTCGGCGAGTTCGGGGTTTTCCTCCTCTTCCAAGGCGGCGGTGCGGGGCTCCAGGGCCATGCCGCAGATGGGGCAGTTGCCGGGTTCGCTGCGCACCACTTCGGGGTGCATCGGGCAGACGTATTCAACCTTGGCTGGTGGGGGAGCGGCCACCTCGGGTTCCAGGGCCATGCCGCACTTGGGGCAGGAGCCGGACTCCTTTTGCCGCACCTCGGGGTGCATGGGGCAGATGTATGTCGTTCCCTGCATGGCTTTATCTGCCGAGGGGGTGACGTAGTTCCGGGGGGCGGCCTGGAACTTGCTCCGGCAGTCGTCGGAGCAGAAATAGTATGTTCGGCCTTCATATTCGGCGCGGCCCGCGGCGGATTTTTCGTCCACCGTCATGCCGCATACGGGATCGGTTGCCATGGCGTGTTCCTTTCCGTGGGTGGAGTTTCCTTATGTTCCTTGGCTAGTGCCGGGGTTTCCCGCTGCAACAAGGCCCGCCGCTTGAAGCAAGATTGCCCAGTTCGCATTCCTCCTCGTAATGCGCGAAGGCGCGGCGCAAGCGCTCGGCCCAGCCTTTGCCCATTTGCGCCCCGGCTGCCGCGATTTGGGCCTCGATTTGGGCGGCGGTCGCCTCCAGCAGGTCATAGGCGATTTCCACCCGGTCGCCCTCGACGTTCGCTTCCTTGACGCCCATCATCGCCCGCAACCCTTCGGTGAGCCTGTTGGCTTCGTTCGGCGATAAGGGCTCTGCCAGGCGCATGCAGCGCTTCTTGACGACTTCCTCGCCCGCCTGTTTCGGCGCCTTGTGGCCCGGCTCCCCGACGTAAAGATGGGGCGATGCCAGGAAGCGCTGGCGGCACTGCTCCGAGCAGAAGGCGAAGTGCATTCCCAAATGGGTAAGCGGGTTTTTTCCCGGTTCGACTTTCATTCCACAGACGGGGTCTTTCACCAAGGTATCCATGTTTTCACCTCCAAGCTGGCAATGATGCAAAACGTGGAAAAAGCGCCGGCGTGCGGGCTGGGCGCCTCACTGGCGCCGATACTGGATTCCGCCTTCACGGGGCGTTTTGTGTCCGGCTGTTGGATGACGGTCCGGATGCCAAGATGGCGGCGGCACGGCTCAAAAAAGTCTGTTTCATGATGATCCTCCTATCATTCAAGGGACCGCGATGGGAGCTATTTCAGCCGCCAGCGGAATGTCCTGGGGTCGGCTTCGCCAGCGCGGCGAATCTGCAATTCCACTGCTTGGGGCGGCGGACCGACGGCTTTGAAGCGCAACACCCCCTTGCGATGATGGCCGCCGGGGGCCGCGCCTTCCCAGCCGAGGGGGGCGGAGGGCTTACCGTCGCTGAGCAATGTCGATGACCGGACCAGGTCGTCGTCAAGGGATTGGGTGTGGGACTCCAGAGTGACGCCGAAATCCCATGTTTCTGTCCGGAAGCCCCGTGGCGAGACGGTGACGGTCACGCCGCCCTGGTTGCTGGTCTGCGAGGCCGGTGCTGTTTCCGCTGCCGGAAGACCGGTCGCATAGACCTGGGCCGCGCCGAGGAAAGCCGCCAGGGCAAAACCGATTAGGCGTTGCTTGTGCATTGTTGATGCTCCTGAAAGGCTTTGAAGACCTTGGGCGCGATATACAGAATGCCCGCGAGATTGAAGGCCAAACCGAGCCAGAATAGTTGGACTTGGTATTGGGCGACCAGGGTGATGAAACCCGTGACCCCCAGGATGGGCAGAATATTGACCAGATAATGGGCGCAGCAGGAAACCATGGCCGCGGTGGAAGTGGTCCCGGAGGCGGCGACTACTTTGCCGGACACTCCCTGGGTGCCCACGAGCAGCCGCAGGTAGATGTACAGTCCAACCTGCACGCCGAAGCCCAGCGCCAGGGCGATGATGAAATACCAGAAGGCGGCGAACTGTTCGAGGACAAAACTCCAGCCCGAAATCAAGCCGACCACCCCGAAATAGACAGCCAACAATAACGCGGACGCAAGTAAGCCCCAGAAAAATGGTTTGGCGAAGCGCATGGGTTAATCCTCCTTCAACGGTCCCCTTGCCCCTCCCGGTCGAACCGAACTTCCAACTGGTCTGTTGCCATGCATCGGCTAAGGGAACGCCGTTGTGTAGTCGTTACGGCGTCCCCTTTCGCCTTGGTGGGTATTGCCTACCTGTTGGGCGTCCACCCTCTCCGCCAATAAGTGCGCAGCTTATCCTGCTGCTCCTTGGTCAGGACGGCCTCCATGCGCTTCTGGGACTCCACGGAGGAGTCGTACATCTGCTGCTGGAGCTTGCCGAAGGTCTTGTAGGCCTCGTCGATAGCGGCGGCGTCCTGCTTCGGGGCCGCATACAAGTCCCGCAGCCGGGCTTGCTGGTCCATCATCTTGCTCATCAGTTCCCAGTGTTGCTTGCGGGTCTCGTCCTGGATACGGTTGATCTTGGTCTCCTGTTCGTCGGTCAGGTCGAGACCGCTTCCCCAGTATCCGCCCATCATGCCGGGACCCATTCCCATGCCGCCCATCATCATTCCCGGGCCCATGCCGTAGCCGGTCCCGCCCATCATCATGCCGGGTCCCATGCCGTATCCGCCGCCGTAGCCCCCCATCATGCCGGACCCCATGCCATACCCGCCCATCATGCCGGGGCCGGGATATTGCCCGGGGTAGCGTTGCGATTTCTGGCTCGGGGCGGGGTCTTTCGCCGCGCTGAGAAGGGGGTAGGAACCCAGCGCCAGGCTGGAAACAAGCAAAAGTGCAAGGTGCTTTTTCATCTTGGTTCTCCTTTCCTGCAAGAAAATACGTGGAGCCTTTCGCGTGCCGCTTCCGGCTCCGTTTCATGAAGGGAATGTCCCTTCGCTTCCAGGCGGACGGCGCGGGCGGGACAGCCCCGGCCGTTCACCGTGAAAAGAATCAGCGGTTCGGCATCAGCGTTCCAGGTCTTCCTGCTTCCGCAGATATTCGTCCCGGTCGATTTCGCCCCGGGCATAAGCCTGATCCAGGATTTCCCGGGCGGAGGGGGGCGTTTTGCCTTCCTTGCCCCCCAGCAGCTTGACGACCAATACCACCAAGCCCACCAGGACCAGGAGGGGAATGGCCCACATGAACAGCGGGCCGAGGCCGAACCCCCAGTCGTGCATTCCGTAGCCGTACATGGTTTTTCTCCTAGGTGGCTGCGAGGCTGTCCCGCACCCGCTCCAGCTTGGCGCGGACCTCCGTCGCCAGTGCTTCGACGCCGGGCTTTTCCACCAGCTTGAGGACGGCGATGGGGTCCATGAAGGCCACGGTCACCTTGCCGTCGGGCTCCTCCCGCACCACCACGTTGCAGGGCAACAGCAGGCCGATGTCCGGGTCGGCTTCCAGGGCCCGGTGGGCCAGGGGCGGATTGCAGGCGCCGAGGATGCGGTAGGGACGGCGGTCGATGCCGAGCTTGGCCTTGAGGGTGGCTTTGACGTCGATGTCGGTGAGGACGCCGAAGCCTTCCTGCTTCAGGGCCTCGGTGGCTTTGTCCACGGCGGCGTCGAAGGGCTGGTTTACCTGAACCGAAAATCCGTACATGGGGTGTCTCCTTTGGTTGGGTAGCGCAGGCGACCTCGCCTGCAAGCGGTTTGAGGGGCAGGCGGGTCGCCTGCGCTACAACGGCTCAGTGGGCCATCATCCCGCCGCCTTTCTGCATGGGCGTGAAGCGCGCCAATTCCAGCGTCTTGCCGGCGAGGGTGATGGACACCACCACCTTCATGTCCGGCGCGGTGGCGAATTGCGCCCCGCCTTTCATGCCGTTGTCCCCGAAGGGTTGCAAAGGAACGGTGGCCTTGGCCTTGCCGGACAGCACGGTGGCATTGCCGCTGGCCCCCGCCGTGGGCACCTTGGTGCCGGCATGGTCGGTGACGTAGACCGCGATGTCGTTGGCTTTGGCCACCAGTTCGAAGTGGTAGGCCCCGGCCATGCGCAACTGGCCCCCGTGAGGGGAGTGCATGGCATCCAGAGTGGCTTCGTCGTGGGCCTGGGCGCCGTGGGCGAAAAGGAAAGCGGTGGCTATGAATAATAGTTGATAATTTTTCATGGGTACTCCTTTCGAGGTTGAGTTGAGAAGAATTCAGAAGTTCTGCCGGTGGGGGGACTCCGCCACCAGCCGTTCCAGAGCCTCGCGGCCCCAAAGGCGGAACATCAACGGCGTCAGCACCGTATCCAGCAGGGTGGAGCTGACCAGGCCGCCGAAAATCACCACCGCCACCGGGTGCAGGATTTCCCGTCCCGGCTGGCCGCCGCCCAGCAGCAGGGGGGTAAGGGCGAAGGCGGCCACCAGAGCGGTCATCAGCACCGGGGTCAGGCGCTCCAGGGAGCCCCGCACGATCAGGGCGTCGCCGAAGCTTTCCCCCTCGTGGAGGGCCAGGTTGAGGTAGTGGCTGATCTTGAGGATGCCGTTGCGGGCGGAGATGCCGGTGAGGGTGATGAAGCCCACCAGGGATGCCACCGACAGGGCGGTGCCGGTGAGGGCCAGGGCCAGCACGCTGCCCACCAGGGCGAGGGGGATGTTGGCCATGATGATGGCCACCAGTCGCCAGGAGCGGTAGCGGCTGTAGAGCACCAGGAAGATCAGCGCCAGGGATACCAGGGACAGGCCGGCGATGCGGCGGGTGGCTTCCTCCTGGGCCTGGAACTGGCCCTCCAGGCCGGCGAAATAGCCTGCCGGCAGGTGGGCGGAGGCCAATTCCGCGCGGATGGCGGAAACGATTTTCGCCATGTCCCGGCCGTCGGTGTTGGCGGAGACGACGATGCGCCGCCGGCCGTTGTCCCGGCTGATCTGGTTGGGGCCGTCGGCCTCCTCGATGCGGGCGATCTGGCGCAGGGGCAGGTAGCCGCCGGGGGAGGCCACCAGCAGGTCCGACAGTCCCCGCTCGCTGCGGTCCCGGTCGTCCAGCCGCAGCACCACGTCGAAGCGCCGGCTGTCCTGGATCACCTGGGACACGGTCTGGCCGTTCACCAGGGTTTGCAGGGCACCGGCCACGGCGGTGGGGTTGACCCCGTGGGCCGCCGCCAAGCCGTAGTCCAGGCGCACCTGCTGCTGGGGGATGGGCACCTGCTTTTCCACCTGCAAGTCCACCAGGCCGGGGATGCGGGCCAGCCGGTCCTTCAGCCCGGCGGCCAGGCCCCGCAGGGTGTCCAGGTCGTCGCCGTAGAGCTTCAGGGCGATCTGGGCACGGACCCCGGACAGCAGATGGTCCAGGCGGTGGGCGATGGGCTGGCCGATGGAGATGGAGGCCGGGAGCACCGCCAGCCGCTCCCGCAGGTCGTGGAGAATGGTTTCCCGGTCCCGCTCGGAGGGCTTCAGGTCCACGTCGATTTCGGTGGAATGCACTCCCTCCGCGTGCTCGTCCAGCTCCGCCCGCCCGGTGCGCCGCCCCACCGCAGAGGCTTCCGGCACTTGCAGGATCAAGCGCTCCGCCAGGGAGCCGATGCGGTTGGATTCGGCCAGGGAGGTGCCGGGATTGAGCAGCAGGTTGACGGTCAGCGTGCCCTCGTTGAAGGGGGGCAGGAAGGCCCGGGGCAGGAAGGGCACGACGGCCGCCGCCAGGGCCACCAGCAGGGCGGCGCCGGTGAGCAGCCGCCGGGGGCGGGCGAAGGACCAGTGGAGCAGGCGGGTGTCCTGGTGCTTGAGCCAGGTGACCAGGGGGCTGTCGTGTTTTAAGGATGAAGGGCGGGCTCCTGCGGAGGGTTTTTCTTCATCCTTGAGTAAGTAGTAGGACAGCACCGGCGTCACCGTCAGGGACACCCCCAGGCTCGCCAGGATGGAGACGATGTAGGCCACCCCCAGGGGAGCGAACAGGCGGCCCTCGATGCCGGACAGGGCGAAGAGTGGGACGAACACCAGCACCACGATCAGGGTGGCGTAGACGATGGAGGAGCGGATTTCGCTGGAGGCGGCGGCGACGATTTGGAGGGGGCTTGGGCGGCTGCCCCTCACCCCAGCCCTCTCCCGGGGGGAGAGGGAGCTAAGTTCCTTCCCCTCTCCCTCCGGGAGAGGGGGCAGGGGTGAGGGACCGGCGGCAAGACGAAGCCTGCGGTAAATATTCTGGCTCCCACGTAACGGGCTTCGCCCATTAGTCTTCGCCGAAACATCTACCGCCGCCTGTCTCAGGCGGCGATAGATGTTTTCCACATCCACCACCGCATCGTCCACCAGCTCCCCAATGGCGATCGCCAAGCCCCCCAGGGTCATGGTGTTGATCGACAGGCCGAAGGCCTTGAACACCAGGGCGGTAATCAGGATGGAGAGGGGAATGGCGGTGAGGGAGATCGTCGTGGTGCGCACGTTGAGCAGGAACAGGAACAGGATCACCGTCACCATCAGGGCGCCGTCCCGCAGGGCGTCCTCCACGTTGTGCACCGCCCGCTGGATGAAGTCCCCCTGGCGGAACAGGACGTGGGCCTTCATCCCGTCGGGCAGCTTGGTTTCCGCCAGGGCGGATTCGATGGCTTGGGTGAGCTGCACCGTGTCGGCGGCGGGCTGCTTCTGCACCGACAGGATCACCGCCGGCTTGCCGTCGAAGCCCGCGTCCCCCCGCTTCACCCGGGCGGCGAAGCCCACCTCGGCCACCTGCCGCAGCAGGATGGGCTGATCGGAGCGCCAGCCCACCACCAGGTTCTGCAAGTCCTCCAGGCGATTGGTGCGGCCCAGGTGGCGGATCAGGTATTCCCGTCCGCCCCGGTCGAGGAAGCCGCCGCTGGTGTTGGCGGCGAAGTCCCGCACCGAGCCTTCCAGCTGTTCCAGGCTCACCCCCAGGTCGCTCATCAGCACCAGCTTGGGGGTGATTTGGTATTGGCGCACCTCGCCGCCGATGGGGATCACCTGGGCCACCCCAGGCAGGGTCAGCAGCCGGGGCCGCAGCACCCAGTCGGCGGATTCACGCACCGTCATGGGGTCCACGCCGTCGCCGGAGAGGGCGATGAGCATGATCTCCCCCATGATGGATGACACCGGACCCATCTGGGGGACGACCCCGGCGGGCAGCTGCTCCTTCACCTGGGATAGGCGCTCGGCCACCTGCTGGCGGTTGTGGTAGACGTCGCTGCCCCAGCCGAACTCCACGTACACCGCCGACAGGCCGATGCCCGACACCGAGCGCACCCGGGTCACCCCGGGCAGGCCGTTCATGGCGGTTTCGATGGGGAAGGTCACCAGCTGCTCCACCTCCTCCGGCGCCATGCCGCCGGCCTCGGTCATCAGGGTGACGGTGGGCTTGTTGAGGTCCGGGAACACGTCCACCGGCAGGGTGGGCACGGTAAAGGCGCCGTAGAGCACCAGCAGGGCGGCGAAGGCCAGCACCAGCAGGCGCTGCTTGAGGCTCTGGCGGATCAGGGCGTCGAACATGGCGTCACCTCACCTGGGACAGCAGAGGCGCGCCCTGCACCACCACCCGCTCGCCGGGCTGGAGGCCGGCGCTGACGGTGACGCGGCTGCCGTCCAGGGGGCGGATCTGCACGGCTTTGGGGACGAAGCGCTCGGCGGCGGCGTGGACCCACACCCGGTTTTCGTTGGAGGGGCCTTTGACCAGCGCACCTTGGGGCAGGGGGATGCCCTTCACCGTCTCGCCTCCCGCGGCATAGACCCGCACCGGCTGGCCGACGCTGACGGCGGGCATCGGGTCCTTGGGCAGGATGCGGAACTGGAGGGGCAGGGCATGCTCCCGCAGTTGGTAGCCCCCCCCGAGAAACTCCAGGTCCAGGGCCTGTCCATCCCCGGTAACGGCCCGGGCGCTCTGGATGCGGTCGGCCGAAGGGGCGTCGTAGCCCAGGGCCTCGACCCACAGGCGCGCCGGGTCCACCACCTCGAACAGCATGGCCCGGGCTTCCACCACCTGCCCCACGGAAGCATTGATGGCGCTGACCACCCCGTCCACAGGCGCCCGCAGGGCTTCTTTTTGGTAGAGGCTGGCGGCCACGGCGGCGCGGCGCTTTTGCAGGGCGGCGTATTCGGTGCGGGCGGCGTCGATCTCCTTTTGCGGCACGCTGCCTTCCAACTGCCTCAGGCGCTCGGCCCGGTGGCCGGCGATCAGGGCTTGGGCCTCCAGTTCGGCGAGCTGGGACTGCTGGCTGCCCCGCTCCAGGGAGGTGGAAACGGGAACCAGCCAGGCCAGCACTTCGCCCTTCGTTACCTTCTGGCCCAGGTGGGGCAGGCCGGAATCGGGGGCTTCCACCCTTCCTGCCTGGGCGGCCTGGATTTGGCCGCTGGCGTTGGGGTCGGGGACGATGTGGCCGTTGAGCTCCACGCTTTTCGCCACCTCCCCGGCCTCCGCCGGGACGGTGCGCAGGCCCAGCAGGCGCTGGGCGGGCTTGGGCACGAACACGCTGCCGTCGGGCAGCCGGGCGGGGCTGCCGCCGGAGGCGGGAAGGGGCGCGGGGCCGTGGTCCTCGCCCTCGTGGGCCAGGGCGGGGCGCTCCGGGGCCGCCAGGACCAGGCTCAGGACCAGCCACAGCAGGGGCTGGGACCGGCGCCGGCAGCGGCGCAGGAGCCCGATCAGAATCAGGAAGGCGATGGCCGCGGCAACCCCGGCGGCGACGGTTTTCCATTGGGCCGGGCTCCCTTCGTGGGAGCCGTCGCCCACGGCGAATACGCCCGCCAGGAGGTCCACGGTGTCCCCGCCCTCCACCGTGAAGCGCATTTCGTAGCGCCCCGGTTCTGCCAGCCAGGGGGCGGGGAGGGTGTAGGTGCCCTCTCCGGCGGGCTTGGCCAGGGCCTTGTGCTTGCCGCTTTCCAACTCGATCTTGGCGCCGGACACCGGCTCGTTGCTGGCGTAGCGGTCCAGGTACAGGGTGAGGGCGCCGCCCTTCAGCACCGCCAGCAGCTCGAAGTCCGGCGACGTGACCTCCAGCCGGGGCTCGGCGGCGGAAGGGGCAGCGGGCGAGGCTGGGGCGGCGGGGCCGTGGTCCTCTCCCTCGTGGGAGAGGGCGGGGAGGGACAGCAGGAGGAGGGTAACAAACAGTATTTTTTTCATGGCAGGATTCCCCGGGCCTGGTGGAGGCGGGACCGGGCGAGGCCCAGGCGCGCCTGTTGTTGGTGGTGGAACAGTTCGGCTTCGAAGGCCGCGCTTTGGGCGCGCAGCAGCTGGGTCAGGCTGAATTCGCCCAGGTTGAAGGCTTTCTGGTTGAGGCGCAGGTTTTCGGCGGTGATGTCCCGGCGGGTGGCGGCGGCCTTCAGTTGCGCCTGGGCGACGTCCAGGGCCTGTTGGGCCTGCTCGGCGGCCAGCTCGGTCTTGCGCCGCAGCATTTGATAGTCGGCTTCGCTTTGCACCCGCGCGGTTTCCGCGGCGGCGTCCCGGGGCTTGTTGCGGGCGTCGGTGGCCAGGGGCAGGGTGAAGCGCACGCCGATGCTGTTGCTGTAGGGCTCGGCCCCGTCCCGCCGCTCCCTGCGGGTGAACAGGGCCAGCTCCGGGCTGTCCCGGCGGGACTGGGCGGTGAGGCGGGACTTGGCCTGGGCCAGGGCCACCGCCGCCTGGGCCGCCTGGAGCTGGGGATGGTCGTCCAGGGGCTGGCCGGGGCCGGGGCTTTCCACCGCTTCTTCGACCGCAGGGAGGCTGCCGGTGAGGAGGCGCCAGGCCTGTTCGGCCTGGATCAGTTTGGTCTGCTGGTCGAGGAGGGCGGCCCGGGCGGTGAGGGTTTCGTTTCGGGTCAGCAGCTCGTCGGTGCGGGCCAGTTCGCCTACCTTTACCCGCTTCGCCACGTCGGCTTCCAGCACTTGGGCGGCGCGCCGGCGTTCCTCCTGCAGGGCCAGTTCGATGCGGGCGAGGCGCAGGGCCCACGCCGCCTCCCGCAGTTCGCCGGCCAGGGCCAGGCGCTGGGCCAGGACCTGGGACCGGGCCAGGCGGATGCCGGCTTCCGCCGCCTCCTGACGGGCGGAACGCTCCCCGGGCAGCCACAGGGGCAGCCCCACTTCGGCCTCCACCTCCCGCTGGCCCAGGTCTCGGTTCAGCTGGTCGCCCCGATAGGAAACGCCGAGGGTGGGCGGGGCGGGGGTGAGGCTTCCGGCCGCCGTCAGGCGCGCTTCGGCCTCCCGCTGTTGGGCCTCCAGGGTCTGCGCCTGGGGACTGCGCTGCCAGGCTTGGTCCAGGGCGAGACGCAGGCTTTGCGCCCCTGCCGGCCAGGCGAGCACCAGGCCGGCGAATAGGATGAACGACCGCATGGGCGATCCTTTCGGTCAAAAGGGAACGACGGAATGCGCCCGGGATGCCGGGGCGCAGTCAGTGAGGCGGGACGGGAGTCAGGCTAGAGGCGGCCGCTGGGGCTGCTCGGGGATGTGGGACAGATGAGGGTGGATCGGGAACAGGTCGTAGGCGTTTTCCGCACGGACCGCCGGCAGGCCGGGAAGGGCCATGGCCGGGGCGCTGCTGAGGTGGCAGCAGAGGGAATCGGCGCACAAGGGGTCGGACGGGGTCGGTTTCTCCGCCGGGGCTTCTTGGTTGCCATGGTGGCAGGCGTGGTCCGCCGCCATCTGGGGCGCCGCATCGGCTTCCTGGACATGTCCCTCTGCCGCCCGGGCCGGATGGCCGGCGGACATCATGGCCGCGCTGGCTCCCTGGAGGGGCAGCAGGACCATCATGCAGCAGAGGATGAGTCGGCGGAGTCGGGACATGGAATCATTCTAGACGGGAGGTGGGGGGATGGGCAAGTTGATGCGCCGCCGGGTGCCTGGGACATAATTGTATTAAGATAGGGCAAGCGAGATTTTCCAGGAAGGGCTGAATGTTCACCAGACTCAAGCAGTTGTTCACCGGCAGGCGCGAGGCGGAGACGGAAGGGGCCATCGGCGACCTGTCCCCCCGCTACGCCCAGGACAACCGCCCCGAGGCGCCGGTCATCGACACCGGGGCGATTCCCGCGGGCAACGTGGTGACCAGTATTCTGGAAGTGCCTACCAGCGGGGAGAAGACCGACGCCATCAAGCTGCGTCAGCGCTTCATCGGCCGCCAGCCTATCCTGGACCGCACCCAGCAGGTGGTGGGGTACGAACTGGTGCTGCGCCATGTTTCCGAACGCGATGTCCGGCGTCAGGACGATTCCCTCGGCTTGCTGTACGACGAGATGCTGTTGCAGTGCATCGCCGACCTCAACATCGAGCGTCTGCTGGGGGACCGGCAGGTGTTCATCGCCCTGTCCGCCGCTTCCCTCAATAGCCCCTTGCTGGACCGGCTTCCCGGCAAGGGCATCGTGCTGGCGGTGGAACTGGATGCGGCGAGCGGCGAGGAACACCGCCACCGGCTGGCGACTCTGATCGATCGGGGCTACCGCCTGGCTTTGGATGATTTTGTATTTTCTCCGGAAATGGCGCCCCTGCTCCATCTGGCCCACTTCGTCCGCTTCCGCATTCCCCGCTTCGACGCCATCGAGCTGGGCAAGCAGGTGGTGGCGGTGCTGAAGGGGGAGAGCCCGGAACTGATGGCCATCGAGGTGGAAACCGAGGAGGATTTCGAGGCCTGCCGCAAGCTGGCCTTCCACTTCTACCAGGGCCACTACTTCACCCGCCCCGACGGCACCCCCGCCCAGCGGGTGGATAGCGACCGGGTGCTGGTGATGGACCTGCTCAACAAGGTGATGGCGCGGGCGGAAATCTCCGAGCTGGAGGAGGGCTTCAAGCACGATGCCATGCTGTCCTACAAGATGCTGCGCTACATCAACTCCGCCGGCAGCGGGGTGGGGCAGGAAATCCGCTCCATCGCCCACGCCCTGTTTATCCTCGGCTACGAGCAGCTTTACCGCTGGCTGACCCTGCTGCTGTTCACCAGCGGCAAGATGGACGAGCGCAGCAAGGCGATCATGAAGAACGCCCTGGTGCGGGCGCGGCTGACGGAAATGCTGGGCAGCAAGAAGCTGGGCCATCCCCTCAGCGAGGGGCTGTTCATCGTCGGCGTGTTTTCCCTCCTGGACGTGCTGCTGCACATGCCCATGGAGAAAATTCTGGATCATCTCCACCTGCCGGAACCCATCGTCACCGCCCTGCTTTCCCACCAGGGGCCCTATACGCCCTATCTGGAGTTGGCCATCGCCTGCGAGGACTTCGACCAGGAGAAAATCCGCCAGCTGGCGGAAAAGTGCGGCCTCGATGCCGACACCGTCAACGTGGCCCATGTCCAGGCCCTGGTGTGGGCGGAGGAAGTGGACCGGTAAGGCCTAAAAGCTTTTCACCGCGGAGGACGCGGAGGGCCGCAGAGGAAAACCAATATGTTTTTTGTCGTCCTCCGCGTACCTCTGCGTCCTCCGCGGTTCAAGATTTTTCGCTCCCACCCGCCAACGGCACCCGCACCGTGAACTCCGCGCCGCCTTCCACGTTGCGCGCCTCGATCTGCCCTCCCATGCTGTTCTCGATGATGGTCTTCGACATGTAGAGGCCGATGCCGGTGCCTTTTTCCTTGGTGGTGAAGTAGGGCTCGAATACCTTGGGCAGGGCGGACGCCGGAATGCCGCCGCCGTTGTCCCGGACGGTGAGGGCGCCGTAATCGCCGTCCCGCGACAGGGTGATGTGGATTTCCCCCCGGGAGACCTTGTTTCCGACGATGGCGTCCTTGGCGTTGGTCAGCAGGTTGAGCAGCACCTGGGCGTATTCGTTGGGGAAGCCGAAGCAATCCAGCTCATCCAGGGCGTCGATGCGCAGGGCGATATTGTTGTTGTGCAGACTGGCCTCCAGGATCGACAGGGTGTCGTCCAGGGCTTCCCGCAGCTTGAAGCGGCGCTTTTCCTTGTTGGGCTTGAAGAAGTTGCGGAAGTCGTCGATGGTGGCGGACATGCGCCGGATGATCCGGTGGCCGTCGGACACCGACTGGTCCAGGGTTTCCTGGTTCAGTTCCTGGTATTCGTAGGCGTCTTTCAAGTTGGCCAGCAGCAGGTCCAGGGCATTGATGGGCTGGCGCCACTGGTGGGCGATGTTGCCGATCATTTCCCCCATGGCCGCCAGGCGCGACTGCTGGATCAGCATCTGTTCGTAGTCGTGGCGGTCGGTGATGTCGGTGTGGCTGCCGCGGACCCCCAGGATGCGGCCTTCCTCGTCGTAGATCGGGCGGCACACGTGGCTCAGCCAGCGCAACTCTCCGTCCTTGGTGAGGATGCGAAACTCCAGGGGCAGGGGGCGGCCGTCGAGGTCGGCCGCGTGGGCGTGGGACTGCCAGCGTTTCCGGTCCTCGGCCACCACCATCTCCATCATCAGGCCGGGGTTGGCGTACAACTCTTCCTGGGTATAGCCGGAGATTTTTTCGCAGGCGGGGGAGACGTAGCGCAGGCTGCCGTCGGGGTTGCGCCAGAAGGTCCATTCTGTGGCCAGGTCGGTGATGGTCTGGAACAGCTTGCGGCTTTCCAGCAGTTCCCGCTGGGTGGCTTGGCGCTCCCGGGTGCGGCAGACGGTGCGGCGGCTTACCAGGCCGATGGCCAGCATTCCCACCAGCCAGATGCCGCCGTGGGTCAGGCCTATGGTGCGGAAATGCTGGTGGACGGCTTCGTAGTAGGGGGCCAGGGACACGGTGGCGCTGAGGCCGCCGCGGATGTCGCCTTCCTGGTAACCCCGCTCGGCGTGGCACTTGAGGCAGGGTTTTTCCGCCACCAGGGGCACCATGACCCGGTAATAAGGCTTGCTGCCGCTTTCGAATTTCCCCGCCGCTTCCGGCGCCCCTCGCTCAAAGGATTTGAGGGCCTGAACCTCCCACTCGTCACGGGGGGCGTTGCTGGGGTTGATCGGCTTCAGGCTGGTGATGTGCCCCTGGATGCCGAAACGCCGGGAATAGTTCTGATGAATCTGGCGCGTGACGTAGGCCGGGTTCATCAGGGTGAGGGCCTTGCCCGAAGTGGTGACCAGGTCCCGCTCCGGCACCTTGAGGTAGGGATTGGGCAGGGTTTGGGAATCCGGGGAGACGTAGATGCCGCCGTGGGAGGCGACCCAGGAGCGGAAGGAAATGTCCTTGTTGATGTTGGCCACCGCCTCATTGTGGGCCAGGGCGAGGGTTTCCTGGCGCTTGTTGGCCGTGTTCCAGAAATAGGACGCGCTCACCAGGGCCGACCAGACGAGGGACAGCAGGACGGCGTTGCGTACTATAAGCGAGACGGCCTTCTTCTCTTCGCTTTTCATTCAGAATGCTTTCACTTGCTGCCGTCTTGGATCTGCCGACGGTCTGGCATGTAGGTATGTGTTCCGAATATGGCATAGCCCGGTGGAAAAACGCAATGGGGTTTGTAGCGCAGGCGACCTCGCCTGCATTCGGTTTGAGGGGCAGGCGAGGTTGCCCGCGCTACCCTTTCACGCAGGCCTTGGGCCGCAGGAAGGCGACCCGTTTTGCCAGCCCCGCCTTTTCCGTCGCTTCCGCCACCAGGTCCACGTCCTTGTAGGCACCGGGGGCCTCCTCCGCCGCGCCGCGCATGGAGCGGGTGCGGATCAGGATGCCCTGGTGCTTCAGCTGGTCGATCAGTTCCCGTCCGTGCCAGTGCTTCAGGGCTTGGTTGCGGCTCATGGCGCGGCCGGCGCCGTGGCTGGCGGAGGCGTAGGCCGGATTGCCCGCCAGCCCCGCCAGCACGTAGGAGCCGGTGCCCATGCTGCCGCCGATGATTACCGGCTGGCCCGTCTCCCGGTAGCGCTCCGGAATGGCCGGGTGGCCGGGGGGAAAGGCCCGGGTGGCGCCCTTGCGGTGGATGTGGAGGCGGCGCTTCTGGCCGTCCACCTGGTGGGTCTCCAGCTTGCAGGTGTTGTGGGACACGTCGTACACGGTTTCCAACTCCGCACCGTAAATCACGTGGGAAAAGGCCTGGCGGGCCAGGTGGGTGAGAATCTGGCGGTTGGTGAGGGCTACGTTGATGGCGGCGTTCATGGCGCCGAGATATTCCTGGCCCTCCGGCGACTTGATCGGGGCGCAGGCCAGTTCCCGGTCGGGGAGGCGGATGCCGAGGCGGGAGGCGGCCTTGGCCAGGCTCACCAGATAGTCGGTGCCGATCTGGTGCCCCAAGCCCCGGGAGCCGCAGTGGATGGACACCACCACCTGCCCCTGGTGCAGCCCGAAGGCCGCGGCGGCGAGGGGGTCGTAGATTTTTTCCACCACCTGCACTTCCAGGTAATGGTTGCCCGAGCCCAGGGTGCCCATCTCCCCCCGCTGGCGCTTCTTCGCCAGGGGCGAGACCTTGTCCGGCACGGCGCCGCCGATGCGGCCGTGTTCCTCGATGTAGGGCAGGTCTTCGGGGACGCCGTAGCCCCGGTCCAAGGCCCACTGGGCACCTTTGAGCATCACCCGGTCCAGCTCCTCCGGAGAGAGCTTCAAGTTGCCTTCCTCCCCCACCCCGGCGGGAATGTCCCGGTACAGCTGGTCGGCGAGCCGGGACAGCTCCGGGGCGATGTCGTCCAGGGTGAGGTTGCTGCGCAGGAAGCGGATGCCGCAGGAAATGTCGAAGCCCACCCCGCCGGCGGAGATGATGCCCCCTTGCTCGGCGTCGAAGGCCGCCACGCCGCCGATGGGAAAGCCGTAGCCCCAGTGGGCATCGGGCATGGTCATGGCCGGTCCTACCAAGCCGGGGAGGGCGGCCACGTTGGAAATCTGCTCCAGCACCTTGTCGTCCATGGTGGACAGCAGGGGCTCGCTGCCGTAAAGGAGCGCCGGGGCGCGGCCTTCGCCGGCAGGGAGGGACCAGCAGTAGGGGTCAAGCCGTTTCAGGCGGGAAAGGTCCATGGGGTTCCCCTTCACGGTTGTTCGTAGCGCAGGCGACTCGCCTGCCTCTCAAATCGAATGCAGGCGAGTCGCCTGCGCTACACATCCACCACGCAGCGGGCTTCCCACTGTCCGTCGATCGCCTTCACCGACAGCATGGTGAGGGTGGCGCCCTTCACTTCGACGCCGCCGATGGCGTGCCTGCCCCAGGGGGCGCCCCAGGCCTCGCCGTGCCAGCGGTCGCCATCCTGCGTCAGCTTGAAGGCGCTGAACATCAGGCCGTGGCTTCTGGCCTCCGCCAGCAGGCGGTTGAGCCAGGTGACCAGGGCCAGTTCCACGTCTTCCTCCTCGAATTCGAAGGCGACGTGGGAAACGCGGCCGGCGGAACCGGGGCCGGCCATGATCGAGAACATGGCTTCTGCTGCGGTCTCGAAAGCGGCCTCTACCGTGGCGCCGCGGCCGACGATGCCGATGTCGGCGTCGTGGTCGAAAAAGTCGTAAACAGGGGTCATGGCTGGAGTATAGACTGGCGCGGGACGCCGTTTTGCTTCAAAATTAACCCTTTGCGACGCATAAGAACCACATCGAAAGCGAATCCATGAACCTGCACGAATATCAAGCCAAACAAGTGCTGCGGGCCTACGGGGTGCCGACTCCCCGGGGCGTGGCGGCAGAGGACGCTTCCCAGGCGGAAGGGGCCGCGGGCTCCCTGGGCGGCAATGCCTGGGTGGTGAAGGCCCAGATCCACGCCGGCGGCCGGGGCAAGGCCGGGGGCGTGAAGCTGGTGAAATCCGCCGCCGGCCTCAAGGCCGCCGCCGAGGCGCTGCTGGGCAAGCCTCTGGTGACCTACCAGAACGCCCCCGACGGCCAGATGGTGAACACCGTGCTGGTGGAGGAAACCCTGCCCATCGCCCGGGAACTCTACCTGTCCCTCACCGTGGACCGGGAGTCCGAGCGGGTGGCCCTGGTGGCTTCCAGCGCCGGCGGCATGGAAATCGAGGAAGTGGCGGCCGCCACCCCGGAGAAGATTCTCAAGGAATTCTGCGATCCCCTCCTGGGCTTGCAGGATTTCCAGTGCCGCGCCCTGGCTTTCGGTTTGAACCTGGAAGGCGCCCAGATCGGCGAATTCGGCAAGCTGGCCAAGGGACTGTATAAATTGTTCATGGACAACGACCTGTCCCTGCTGGAGATCAACCCCCTGGCGGTGCTGGCCGACGGCAAGATCGTCGCCCTGGACTGCAAAATGGCGGTGGACGACAACGCCCTCTACCGCCGCAAGAACCTTGCCGCCCTGAACGACGTGACCCAGATCGACGCCAAGGAAGTGGCGGCCAAGGAAGCGGACCTCAACTACATCGCCCTGTCCGGCAACATCGGCTGCATGGTGAACGGCGCCGGTCTGGCCATGGCCACCATGGACCTGATCCAGCTCCACGGCGGCCAGCCGGCCAACTTCCTCGACGTGGGGGGCGGCGCCACCGCCGGGACGGTGGCCCAGGCGTTCAAGATCATCCTGTCGGATGCCAACGTCAAAGCCATCCTGGTCAACATCTTCGGCGGCATCATGCGCTGCGACATCATCGCCGAGGGCATCATCACCGCGGTGAAGGAAGTGGGCGTGAAAGTGCCGGTGATCGTGCGCCTGGAAGGCACCAACGTGGAACAGGGGCAGAAGATGCTGGCCGAATCGGGTCTGGCGATCATTTCCGCCGCCGATCTGACCGACGCGGCGAAGCAGGCAGTGGCGGCGGTGCAATAACTTCTTGAACCGCGGAGGACGCTGAGGTCGCGGAGGAAAAGCGAATGAACTCAGCGTCCTCTGCGTCCTCTGCGGTGAAAGGTTTTAAGGGTTTTCAACTATGAGCATCTTAATCAACAAAGACACCAAGGTCCTGTGCCAGGGTTTCACCGGCAAGCAGGGCACCTTCCATTCCGAGCAGGCCCTGGCCTACGGCACCAAGATGGTGGGGGGCGTCACCCCCGGCAAAGGCGGCCAGACCCACCTGAACCTGCCGGTGTTCAACACCGTGCGCGACGCGGTGAAGGAAACCGGCGCCAGCGCCAGCGTGATCTACGTGCCGCCGGGCTATGCCGCGGACTCCATCATGGAAGCGGCGGATGCCGGCATCGAGATCATCGTGTGCATCACCGAAGGCATCCCGGTGCTGGACATGCTCAACGTCAAGGCGGCCCTCAAGGCCACCGGCGCCAAGCTGATCGGCCCCAACTGCCCCGGCATCATCACCCCTGACGAATGCAAGATCGGCATCATGCCCGGCTTCATCCACAAGAAGGGCAAGGTGGGCATCGTCTCCCGTTCCGGCACCCTGACCTACGAGGCGGTGTACCAGACCACCAAGCTGGGCCTGGGCCAGTCCACCTGCGTGGGCATCGGCGGCGATCCCATCAAGGGGCTGGATTTTATCGACTGCATCGAGATGTTCCAGGCCGATCCGGAAACCGAAGCCATCATCATGGTGGGCGAGATCGGCGGCAGCCGGGAGGAAGCGGCGGCGGAATACATCCAGGCCCACGTCACCAAGCCGGTGGCCGCCTACATCGCCGGCCAGACCGCGCCGAAAGGCAAGCGCATGGGCCACGCTGGCGCCATCATCGCCGGGGGCAAGGGCACGGCGGCGGAGAAAATCGCCGCCCTGGAAGCCGCCGGCGTGGTGGTGGCCAAGTCCCCCGCCGGGCTGGGCGAGGCGGTGGCGGAGGCGATGTCCCGGAAGCGGTAAACGGCTCGTCCAGCCGGCGGAGGGAAAAAGAAAATGTTGGGAATGCTAGAGCGGATTGATGAAATCCGCAGAGAAATCGGCCAGCGCACCAGCCGCACGCACAAATCGGAGTTGGGGCAGTTTTTGACGCCGGCTCCCGTGGCGCGATTCATGGCTTCGCTTTTTCCTTCCAGCAACCGGGATAAAGCTTTCTTGCTCGACGCCGGCGCGGGCGTGGGCTCCTTGGCTGGGGCTTTTCTGGATCGCTGCCTAGTTGGGGGTTTCGGCTTTACAAGCGTGGACGTAACGGCGTGTGAAATCGACGAAGCGCTTCATCCTTTCCTGGAGCAAGCGCTGGCGGACTATGCTAACCGGCTGGATATGACTTCACGCTTGGTGTCCAGCGATTTCATCGAGCACGCGGTCAACACGCTCCAGTTTGCCAACGGGCCACGGTTCACTCACGCTATCCTCAACCCGCCTTACCGGAAAATTCAAAGTCGTTCTCGCCATCGACTGCTGTTGCGACAGGTGGGTATTGAGACCGTCAACCTGTATTCTGCTTTTGTCGCGCTAGCCGTGTCGCTGATGGAAGAGGGGGGGCTACTGGTCGCCATTCTCCCCCGCAGCTTCTGCAACGGCCCTTACTATCGGCCGTTCCGGGAGTATGTGCTGGAGAGGACGGCGGTTCGGCATTTGCATTTGTTCGCATCGCGGAATAGGGCGTTCAGGGAGGATGCTGTCTTGCAGGAGAACGTGATTGTCCTGTTGGAACGCGGGGGGGTACAGGGTGCGGTTACCGTTTCCACTTCTACGGATGATCGCTTCGCCGATTACGCAGCCGATGATCATCCCTTCGCGCGTATCGTTCATCCCGGCGATGGAGAGCGGGTGATTCATGTTCCTACCGCGGCCACCGAGGACATCGCTGAACTTTTTCCGGCTTTTCGTTATTCCCTTGAAGATATTGGAGTCGAAGTTTCAACCGGGCCGGTGGTCGATTTTCGGTTGAAGGAGCATTTGCGCGACAGTCAGGAGGTGGGGGGCGTCCCCTTGCTTTATCCGGGCCATTTGGTCGGTGGTGCGGTGGAGTGGCCGTCTTCTCGGGTCAAGAAGCCGAACGCCTTAGTACTTAACTCTGCCACTGAAAAATGGTTATATCCAAACGGTTTTTATGCCGTGGTGCGACGTTTGTCGTCCAAGGAGGAAATGCGCCGCGTCGTGGCGAGCGTGGTGACGCCCTCCAGCTTTGACGCCTCTTTCCTTGGCTTCGAGAATCACCTGAACGTTTTCCACAAGGGAAAGCACGGCCTTCCGGAGGATTTGGCCCGGGGGCTGGCGGTATACCTCAATGCCACGATCGTGGACGATTGTTTCCGCCGTTTCAGTGGGCATACCCAGGTCAATGCCGCCGATCTGCGACGAATGAAATATCCGAGTCGGGATGCGCTCATGGAAATGGGACGATGGGCCGCAGCCCAGGGGACGCTGGCGCAGGAGCAGATTGATAGGAAAGTGGGAAGCCTGGAATGAGCGCAGAACAACATATCGCCGATGCTCTCAGAATCCTCGCGGCGCTGGACATGCCCCGGGCGCAACAGAATGAGCGCTCTGCCCTGTGCTTGCTGGCATTGTTGAACCTGATTCCGGGAAAGAAATGGTCCAGGGCCGACAATCCGCTGATTGGGATCACTCCGATCATGGATTGGGCGCGGGAACACTACGGCAAGGATTACGCCCCAAATACTCGTGAAACCGTGCGCCGCCAGACCATGCACCAGTTCGTGGATGCAGGCCTCGCTCTTTACAACCCGGACAACGCTTCTCGGCCCGTGAACAGCCCGAAAGCGGTGTATCAGATCGAGCCCTCGACTTTGGCGCTGTTGCGTACCTACGGCAGCCGTCGATGGAGAATGACCCTGACCACCTATCTTGCCCAGCGACAGACGTTGTCCGAGCGATATGCGCGGGAGCGGGATATGAGCCTTATCCCTGTCCGGTTGGCTTCCGGCATGAGAATGCGGTTGAGCGCTGGCAAGCACAGCGAACTGATCCGGTCGATCATCGAGGAGTTCGCTCCCCGCTTCGTCCCCGGCAGCCAACTGGTCTATGCAGGAGATACCGGCGATAAGTGGGGCTATTTCGACGAGGCCCTGCTGGCGAAGCAGGGCGTGAAAGTCGATGCCCACGGCAAGATGCCCGACGTGGTGCTGTATTACCCGGAACGGAAATGGCTGCTGCTGGTAGAGGCCGTTACCAGCCACGGTCCTGTCGATGGCAAGCGCCATGATGAACTGGCCCGGCTGTTTGCCAAATCGAAGGCAGGACTGGTCTACGTCACTGCTTTCCCGGACCGATCCCTCATGGCGCGCTACGTGCCGGAGATCGCTTGGGAAACCGAGGTGTGGGTGGCAGACGCGCCGTCCCATCTGATACATTTCAACGGCACCCGGTTCTTGGGACCCTACGTCCAAGCTTCTTACGAATGATATGAAAATCGCTCTCGCCCAAATCAACTGCACCGTCGGTGACCTGGAAGGCAACGTCGCCAAGTTGCTGGATGCCGCCCGCCGCGCCCGGGCAGAAGGGGCGCGCGTCGTGGTGACGCCGGAACTGTCCCTCACCGGCTATCCGCCGGAGGATCTGCTGCTGCGGGACGGCTTCTTCCACGCCTGCGGCGCCGCCCTGGCGGAGATGGCCCGGGAGGTGCATGGCGTCTATCTGGTGGTGGGACATCCCCACATGGCGGGGGGCGAGCGCTACAACGCGGCCTCCGTGCTCCACGAGGGCAGGATCGTCGCCACCTACCACAAGCAGCGATTGCCCAACCACTCGGTGTTCGACGAGGTGCGCTATTTCGTCCCCGGCACCGAGGCCTGCGTGTTCGACGTGGACGGGTTGAAGTTCGGCATCAACATCTGCGCCGACATCTGGGAAGAGGGCGCTGCCTCTTGCGCCCGGGCCGGCGGGGCGGACGTGCTGCTGGTGCTCAACGCCTCCCCCTACCATATGCGCAAGCAGCGTTCCCGCTACGAGGCGATCCGCGAGCGGGTCAGCGAGTGCGCCGGGATGCCCATGTTCTACGTCAATCTGGTGGGGGGGCAGGACGAACTGGTGTTCGACGGCGCTTCCTTCGTCATGGACGGCCAGGGGAGGCTGGTGCACCAGCTTCCCGCCTTCGAGGAGGATATGCGCATCGTCGAATTGGACGGGACCGTGCCGAAAGCGGGGGAGATCGTTCCCGACCTGTCCATTGAAGCGGCGGTGTACCAGGCCCTGGTGCTGGGGGTGAAGGACTACATCGGCAAGAACGGCTTTCCCGGCGCGGTGCTGGGGCTTTCCGGCGGCATCGACTCGGCCATCACCCTGACGGTGGCGGTGGATGCCCTGGGGGCCGACCGGGTCCAGGCGGTGATGATGCCGTCCCAGTTCACCGCCGACATGAGCCTCCACGACGCCGAAGAAATGGCCCGCCTCCTGGGGGTGCGCTACAGCCAGATTCCCATCAAGCCGGTGTTCGATACCTTCCTCCACGCCCTGGCGGACGAATTCAAGGACCTGCCCTTCGATACCGCCGAGGAGAACCTCCAGGCCCGCATCCGCGGCACCCTGCTGATGGCCCTGTCCAACAAGTACGGCTCCATCGTGCTGACCACCGGCAACAAGAGCGAAATGGCGGTGGGCTACTCCACCCTCTACGGCGACATGGCGGGGGGCTTTGCGGTGCTGAAGGATGTGCCCAAGACCCTGGTCTACCGCCTGGCGGATTACCGCAACGGCGTGTCGGCGGCAATCCCCGAGCGCATCATCACCCGTGCGCCGTCCGCCGAACTGCGGGCCAACCAGACCGACCAGGATTCCCTGCCCCCGTACGAAATCCTGGACGCCATCATGGAAGCCTACGTGGAACACGACCTGTGCCCGGAGGAGATCGTCGCCATGGGTTTTGCGGAGGAGGACGTGCGCCGCGTGGTGCGCCTCATCGACCTCAACGAATACAAGCGCCGCCAGGCGCCGGTGGGGGTGCGGGTGACTCACCGGGGATTTGGAAAAGACCGGCGCTATCCCATCACTTCCAAATACCGGCCCTGGCTGCAATAATTGCAAGAACCTAGCACTGAGGAGAGAAGATGAAAAAGATCGAAGCCATCATCAAGCCGTTCAAGCTGGACGAGGTGCGCGAAGCCCTGTCCGAGATCGGCATCAACGGCATGACCGTCACCGAGGTGAAGGGCTTCGGCCGCCAGAAGGGCCACACCGAGCTCTACCGCGGCGCCGAGTACGTGGTGGATTTCCTGCCCAAGGTGAAGCTGGAGCTGGTGGTGAGCGACGGCACGGTGGACGCCGCCCTGGATGCCATCATCAAGGCCGCCCGCACCGGCAAGATCGGCGACGGCAAGATTTTCGTCACCTCGGTGGAGAAGGTGGTGCGCATCCGCACCGGCGATACCGACGACGCGGCGATCTGATTTTAGGTTGACATGACAAGGGCGGCTTCAAGCCGCCCTTTGCTTTCCCTGGTTGAAGGATTACAGCCGATTCCGGATGGATGTCACTTTTGCCAGGAAGTCCGGCAATACCTTTTCTACCGTATCCCATACGATCTGGAGGTTCACGGATACATAGCCGTGGATCAAGCGATTGCGCATCCCGGAGATTTCGCCCCAGGGAATGTCGCTATGGGCGGCCTTCAGTTCGGGACTCAGCTTGGTTACCGCCTCCCCGATGATTTCGAGATTGCGGATGACGGCATCCTGAATAAGGTCGTCCCCCATGAACCCGGCTTCGTTTTTGCCGGCGATGAACCGGCGAATCTTAGCGATGGCTTCCTGGATGTGTTCCAGGTAGTCGTGGTCGCGCAGTTCCGTGCTCATAGCGGCTTGGCTTCCTGGAGAACTTGACTCCGGAATTTGAGGGGTAGGTCGAGAGCAGTCAGCACATCCACGGAAACGCCCAACTCTTTCTCGATAGCGTTCTGGAGGCGAACCATATCGAGGAGGGTGGTGCCCCGGGGGACATCAACCAGAAGGTCCAGGTCGCTGTCCTCCGTATCCTTGCCCCGCAACACCGAGCCGAACACGCGCACGTTCCGGGCGCCGAGATTGGCGGCTATTTCCAGCACCGCATTGCGGTGGGTTTGGAGGGCTTCGGAGGGGCGCATGGAGAGGTTCTGGCCGGTAGCGGATTGGAGCTTAATATAAGGCAACAACTCGACGGCGGGCAACTCTCCGCGCCGCCCACAAAAAAACGGGAGCCCAGGCTCCCGTTTTTCCGCTCCCGAACCTAGTTGAAAATCCCTTCCCAGAACTTCCACCACGGCGTGTCGTGGGGGGTGAGCTGGGTGTAGTACTGGCTGTTGGGGAAGTTCTTGCGCAACACGCGCATGGCGTCGTCCCGCAGATCGGTCATGCCCAGTTCGTCGTAACCCTTCACCATCAGGGCCAGGGCCTGCTCGGTCACCGGGGCCTGGGGGTAGGTCTGCACCGCGTACTGGGCGCGGTTCACGGCGGCCAGGTAGGCGCCGCGCTTGATGTAGTACTTGGCCACGTGGACCTCGTGGGAGGCCAGGGCGTTCACCAGGTATTTCATCCGGGCCTGGGCGTCTGGGGCGTATTTGCTGCCGGGGAACCTGATCACCAGCTCGCGGAAGGATTCGAAGGATTCCTTGGACGCTTTCGGATCCCGGTCGGTGAGGTCGTTGTCCCCCAGGCCGACCCGGGACAGCAGGCCCAGGTCCTCGTTGAAGTTCACCAGGCCCTTGAGGTAGTAGGCGTAGTCCACGTTGGGGTGGTTGGGGTGGAGCTTGATGAAGCGGTCGCAGGCGGCCACCGCGGAGGCGGGCTCGTTGTCCTTGTAGTAGGCGTAGGCCACTTCCAGCTGGGCCTGCTGGGCGTAGCGGCCATAGGGGTAGCGGGCTTCCAGCTTTTCGAAGTATTTGACGGCCTCGGTGTAGTTGCCGTCGTTCATCTTCTCCTTGGCGGAGGTGTAGAGCTTCTGCGCCGACCAGCCGGCGGTTTCGTCGATCTGCTCGGGCAGCAGGCTGCAACCCGCTAACAGGAAAATCAGAAATGCCGCTAAACTATGTCTCATGGCCGAATCCGAAAAAAGTTTACCGGATTATAACCGAATCCCGGGGCAACTCCAGCCGCTCGCTTTGACGATACCCGACACCTGCGCCGGACTGCGCCTGGACCAGGCGCTGTCGAGGCTGCTGCCGGAATATTCCCGCAGCCGCCTGCAGGAGTGGATCAAGGCTGAGCGGGTGCTGCTGGCGGGTCAGCCGGCAACGCCGAAACAGGCCGTGTGCGGCGGAGAGACGGTGGAGGTGCAGCCGGAAACCCATCCCTCGGAGGTGCCCTATCAGGCGGAGGCGATCGCCTTCAACATCGTTTACGAGGACGACACCCTGCTGGTGATCGACAAGGCGGCGGGGATGGTGGTCCATCCCGCCAGCGGCAACTGGGAAGGGACCCTGCTCAACGCCCTGCTGCATCATGCGCCGCAACTGGCGGGAATTCCCCGGGCCGGCATCGTGCATCGGCTGGACAAGGACACCAGCGGCCTCCTGGTGGTGGCCAAAACCCTGGCGGCCCAGACCGACCTGGTGCGCCAGCTCCAGGCCCGGACGGTGAAGCGGGAATACTATGCCCTGGTGCAGGGCGTGGTGGAGCGGGGCGGCAAGGTGGAGGCCCCGGTGGGGCGCCACCCCCAGCAGCGGGTGAAAATGGCGGTGACCCAAAGCGGCAAGCCGGCGGTGACCCACTACGAGGTGGTGGAGCGCCTTCCCTCCCACACCCTGGTGCGCTGCCGGCTGGAAACCGGCCGCACCCATCAGATTCGCGTCCACATGCAGTCTCTGGGCCATCCCCTGGCGGGGGACACGGTGTACGGCGGACGAAAGGTATGGGAGATGGCGGGGGAGCGGCTGCACTTCCCGCGCCAGGCGCTGCATGCGGCCCGGCTGGGGCTGATTCACCCGGCCACGGGACAGGCCATGGAGTGGCTCTCCCCTCTGCCGGAGGATTTCGAGGCCATGCTGGCGGGGCTGCGGGCGGCGACGCCTTTGTAGCGCAGGCGACTCGCCTGCAACGGGCCACAGGCCCGCCTCCCGGCGGGCAATGCAGGCGAGGTCGCCTGCGCTACGGAAGAACATGGGAGGATAAATGCAAGACATTCTGTTCGGAATCACGGCGCTATTGGTGCTGCTGGCATTCGTCTGGGTGGCGTTCAAGATGTACCGCTTTACCCAGGTGCAGCACGAGCTGCCCGAGATGCTCTCCCAGATGATGGAGGAAAAGCACCGGGCGATGCTCAAAGACCTCCACGAAAGCCTCACCCAGCAGGGGGATCGGCTCAACGCCGCCCTGGCGGACACCACCGACCGGCTGCGCAGCGTCATCACCCTGGAGCTCAAGCTCACCCGGGAATCCATCCAGGCGTCCCAGCTGGCCCAGTCCGAGAACCTGGCCCAGAACCGGGAAGCCACCGCCAAGCATCTTTCCGAGCTGTCCCAGGCCTTGCAGTCCAAGCTCGACACCATCCACACCGAGATCATCGCCAAGACCCTGGCGACCTTGGCCGACCAGGGCCGCGCCGACCAGGAACTGTTCCACAACGTGATGCGCAGCACCACCCAGCAGCTCACCTCCACCATCGAGAGCCTGACCATGACGGTGGACGGCCGCCTGGAGCAGATCACCGGCAAAGTGACCGAACGCCTGGAGGAGGGCTTCAAGAAGACCAACGAAACCTTCGCCAACGTCATGGCGCGGCTGGCCACCATCGACGAAGCCCAAAAGAAGATCGACGGCCTCACCACCAACGTGGTGAGCCTGCAGGAGCTGCTGGGGGACAAGCGTTCCCGGGGCGCCTTCGGCGAAGTGCAGCTGGAATCCCTGGTGCGCAACACCCTGCCCCAGCAGGCCTACGCCCTGCAGCACACCCTCAGCAACGGCAGCCGGGTGGACTGCGCCTTGTTCCTGCCGGAGCCCACCGGCACCGTGGCGGTGGACGCCAAGTTCCCGTTGGAGAACTACCACCGCATGTTCGGCGCCGACGTCGCCGAGGCGGAGCGCATCCAGGCCCAGCGCCAGTTCAAGGCGGACGTGAAGAAGCATGTGGATGCCATCGCCGACAAGTACATCCTGGCCAACGAAACCTCCGACGGCGCCATGATGTTCGTCCCCGCCGAAGCGGTGTTCGCCGAAATCCACGCCTACCACCCGGAGGTGGTGGAATACGCCATGCAGCGCCGGGTGTGGATCGTCTCCCCCACCACCATGATGGCGGTGCTCAACACCGCCCGGGCGGTGATCAAGGACGTGGAAACCCGCAAGCAGGTGCACATCATTAAGGACGCCCTGTCCAAGCTGGGCAAGGAGTTCTCCCGTTTCGACCTGCGCATGAAGAAGCTTGCCGACCACATCCGGCAGGCCCACCAGGACGCGGAGGACGTGCACGTCACCAGCCAGAAGATCAGCCGCCACTTCGCCCAGATCGAGAACGTGGACCTGCTGCCCGAGCAGGTGGAGGCCCTGGACATCCTGCCCCCGGAGGAGGAGCCCCTGGGCGCCTGACCGCCCCGGCAGCATAAATGAAGACCAACATCCAGCGCTTCCTCGCCCTCGGTTTCAGCCTGGTGCTGCTGCTGGCTGCCCTCACGGTGGCCGGGGGTTTGGTCCACATGGAAAAGGTCCACGAGCAGACTGAAAAGGATGTCGCCCGGAGTGCGGCCAAGGCGGACCTGATTGCCCAGTTGCGCTCCCTGTTGCTGGAGCGGGTGGTGCTCCTGCACCGGCTGGTCCGGGCCGAAGACACCTTCGAGCGGGACGCCCTGCTGATGGATTTCAGCGCCAAGGCGGGGGAGTTCATTCAGGTCCGGGACCGCTTCCGGGCCCAGTCCCTGACCCCGGCCGAGCGGCAGGAATTCGAACACGCCCTGGGCTACGTGCGGATCAACGAGGGGCTGCACAAGCGGGTGGTGGAAGCGGTCCTGGACGGGCGCTTGAACGAGGCGGAGCGCATGTGGCACCAGGAGGAAACCTCCTCCATAGACCGCCTGATGCGGGTCTACGGGCGGCTGGTGGAACTGCACCGCAACGCGCTGCATGAAGCGGAACGCATGGAGGAAACCGCCCTCACCACGGCCTTCCGCACCCTGGGCGCCGTCGGGGTGCTGGCCGTGCTGCTGGGCGGCGGCATCGCCTTCCTGGTGACCCGGCGGGCGGTCAAGATGGAGGAGGATCTATTCCAGCAGAAGGAGCGCGCCACCGTCACCCTGCATTCCATCGCCGACGCCGTCATCACCGCGGATGCGGCGGGGAACGTGGAATACCTCAACCCGGTGGCGGAATACCTTACCGGCTGGAGCCAGGAGGAAGCCCAGGGCCGGCCGTTGAAAGACGTGTTCCGGGTGGTCAATGAGGTCACCCGGGCGCCCTACCATCATCCCGCCTACGACCTGCTGCCCGACGGCCGTGCCGTCGGGCTGGACAACCACACCCTGCTGGTGAGCCGGGACGGGCGGGAATTCGCCATCGAGGATTCGGTGGCCCCCATCCGCGGCGGCAGCGGCGAGACGGTGGGGGTGGTGCTGGTGTTCCACGACGTCACCGACGCCCGCTCCATGGCGCGCCAGCTTTCCTGGCAGGCGGGCCACGATCCCCTCACCGGCCTGTTCAACCGCCGGGAATTCGAAGGGCGCCTGAAGCGGCTCCTGGCCGGCGCCAAGGAGCGGGGGGAGCGCCATGCCCTGCTGTACGTGGACCTGGACCAGTTCAAGCTGGTCAATGACACCTGCGGCCACATGGCGGGGGACGAGTTGCTGCGCCAGCTTACCGTGGTGCTCCAGGAATGCCTGCAGGGCGCCATGGTCCTGGCCCGCCTGGGGGGCGACGAATTCGGCGTGCTGGTGGAAAACTGCTCCCTGGCGGCGGCCCAGGAAGAGGCGGAACGCCTGCTGGAAGCGATGCAGGGCTTCCGCTTCGTGTGGGAAGACAAGACCTTCTCCATCGGCGCCAGCATCGGCGTGGTGGCGGTGGAGTCCGACAGCCGCGACCTCTCCACCCTCCTGTCCGCCGCCGACGCCGCCTGCTACGCGGCGAAGAGCAAGGGCCGCAACCGCATCCAGGCGTTTCAGCGCGACGACGTGGAACTGGCCAAGCTCCACGGTGAAATGGAGTGGGTGACGCGCATCACCAAGGCCTTCGAGGAAGACCGGCTGCGGCTCTATTTCCAGAACATCACGCCGGTGAGCGGCATCGCCGACGGGGAGCACTACGAAATCCTGCTGCGGATGGATGGGGAGAACGGCGAGCTGATCCCCCCCGGCGCCTTCATCCCCGCCGCCGAGCGCTACAACCTGATGCCCACCCTGGACCGCTGGGTGATCCGCCGCAGCTTCCAGACCTACCAGCGCTTCGCCGCCAGCCGCCCGCAGCAGTGCCTGGACACCATCGCCATCAACCTGTCCGGCAACTCCCTCACCGACGAATACTTCTTCGAATTCGTCCGCGATCAGTTGCAGGCCTACCAGGTGCCCCCCTGCGCCATCTGCTTCGAGATCACCGAAACCGCCGTCATCGCCAACCTCCAGAGCGCCACCCAATTCATCCGCGAGCTGCGGGCCCTGGGCTGCCGCTTCGCTCTGGACGACTTCGGCAGCGGCATGTCCTCCTTCGCCTACCTCAAGACCCTGGACGTGGACTACCTCAAGATCGACGGCGCCTTCGTCCGCGACATGGTCAACGACAGCGTGGACTACGCCATGGTGGAAGCCATCAACCGGGTCGGCCACGTCATGGGCCTGCAAACCATCGCCGAATTCGTGGAGAACGACGCCATCCTGGAAAAGCTGCGGGAACTGGGGGTGGACTACGCCCAAGGCTACGGTGTCCACAAGCCCGAACCCTTCGTCCGCGGGGAAGCGGCATGAGCCGGGTCCTGGCCGGCGACATCGGCGGCACCAAGACGCTCCTTCTATTGGCCGAAGCCGACGGCCTGCGCCCGGTGAAGGAAGAGCGCTTCGAAAACCGCGACCATCCCGACTTCTCCGCCATCCTCGCCCGCTTCCTCGGCCACCAACGCCCCGCCAGCGCCTGCTTCGCCGTCGCCGGCCCGGTGTCCAACAACCGGGCCGACCTGACCAACCTCCCCTGGACCCTGGACGGCCACGCCCTCACCGCCGAACTGGGCTTCCCCGTGCGCCTCATCAACGACTTCGAAGCCGTGGGCTACGGCATCGACGCCTTGGCCGAATCCGACCTGGAAACCCTGCAAGCCGGCGAACCCCAGCCCCAGGGCGTGCGCGCCGTCCTGGGCGCCGGCACCGGCCTGGGGGAAGGCTTCATGGTGTGGCAGGGGGAGGGCTACCAAGTGTTCCCCTCCGAAGGCAGCCACGCCGACTTCTCGCCGGCAGATGCAAGGCAGGAAGGGCTGCTGCACTACCTGCGGGAGAAATACGGTCACGTGTCCTGGGAGCGGGTGGTTTCCGGGCCGGGGTTGGCGGAGATATACGCCTACCTGGGGGGCGGCGAAGCCGACCCGGCGGCGATTGCCGAGGCGGCTTTGGCGGGGAGAGATGGGGCGGCGGTGGGGGCGCTGGATATTTTCGTTTCGGGCTACGGCGCCGAGGCTGGCAACTTGGCCCTCAAGTTACTGCCGAAAGGTGGGCTTTACGTGGCCGGAGGCATCGCGCCGAAAATCCTGCCCATGATGAAGGAGGGCGGGTTCATGCACGCTTTCCTTGCCAAGGGGCGGTTTGCAGGGTTGCTGGCGACCATTCCGGTGCATGTGGTGAAGAATCCCAACGTCGGGCTGCTGGGCGCGGCGTTCGTGGCCTCACTCCGCAATATGGGCTAAGAACGCGATGGATATCCAAGCACTTATCGAGTCTTTGCTCTTCGAAGAGGAGGGCACGGAACTTGATTTCAAGCGAGAACAGTACAGATTTGAAGGGGCGGATGACAGACAAAAATCAGAACTCCTCAAAGATATTGTCGCATTCGCCAATGCGTGGAGAAGAACTGACGCCTACATTCTTATTGGCGTGCAGGAGGTCAAGGGTGGACGCTCGACTGTACTTGGGGTATCCAACCATCTGGAAGATGCTCAACTACAGCAATTCGTAAACTCGAAGACAAATCGCCCGGTGGATTTCTCGTACACGCCTATTGAGTTCGAGGGAAAGCAGATTGCAATAATCCGTATCCCTCAACAGGAGCGGCCGATATTCTTGACTAAAGATTTTGGTCCTCTCAAGCGTAATCAGGTCCATTTGAGGAGAGGGTCTTCGACGGATATTGCTCGTCCTGACGAGATCGCGCGAATGGGCCTGCTAGCTCAAGAGGGGGCGGTGCTCCGTCCCTCATTGTCACCATTACTTGTTTTCGGCAAAGAAAATGAGCACTCTGAAAAGAGAGCCGAATTCGAGACGGAGCCGTTGCTGCCGCTAGAGGCGAAAAGTATCCCTGATTTTTCCTTTCCCAGGGAATACGGACCCGGCGGCATGCTTATTGTGCATTCAAACATTGGGGTAAATTACGACTATTACCGAGATAAGGCCGAATATCTTAGGTACCATTCTTTGCTCCGGCCCGTTCGGTTTGCTGTGGCAAATAATGGCACTGCTGTCGCCAATGATGTGAAGGTTGTAATGATGGTGGCGGACCCTAATCGTGAGCTTGAGGTGTCACATCAACGCAAACGGCCCGGTTATCCAGAAACGAATATTCTCTTCGATCCCAATCGCGTTTCACGGTTGAAAGAAAAACCATCAGATGTTGAGTGCGCTTATGTTCGTGACGGCTGGCGCATTACGGTTAAGCTTGGGAAGATTCAAGCGAAGGATACTGTTGTTTCTCAGGAGTCACTTTACTTGGGACGCAGGGCATCTGGGATAATTGAGCTGGCCACATCGGTTTTCTCTGATGACCTTTCAAGTCCAGTACAAGAAGTGCTGGCAATTTCGTATGTGGTAACGCCTCGTGAGATGTCGTTAGAGCAACTTACCAAATGATTGGGCACGTCGAGCTGCCGTAGGTTGGGCATACATGCCCAACGCCTTCCTTATCGATGTCGGGCACTTGTGCCCGACCTACCTCTAATTCCCTCCCCCTTGACGGGGGAGGGTTAGGGTGGGGGTAAAGCGGTGTGAGCCAAGCCGACATCGCTCACCCCCATCCCAGCCTTCCCCCGTCAAGGGGGAAGAGGTTTAGAAAGGCGGGTTACGCTGCGCTACCCACCCTACATTTCTTCAAACCCTGAACCGTGCCACCGCTTCCTTCTGCTGCCGCGACAACTCCCGCAAATGATCCACCGCTTCGGTCAAGCCGCCGATGGCGGCGCGGTTTTCTTCGGCCATGGCGACGATTTTTTCCACATTGCCGGCGATGTCCCGGCTGGCGGCGGTTTGTTCCCTTGTGGCGTCGGCGATTTCGCCCACGCTTAGGGCGGTCTTGCGGGCGCCCTGGTCGATGGTGGTGAGGGAGGCGGTGGTGCGGCCCACCAGTTGCACGCCCTGGCCCACCTTGGCGCTGCCGGCTTCCATGGCGGCGACGGCGTGGCGGGTGTCGGCCTGGATGCCGGCGATCATGTTCTCGATTTCGTTGGTGGCCTGCTCGGTGCGCTCGGCCAGCTTGCGCACTTCGTCCGCCACCACGGCAAAGCCGCGGCCCTGCTCCCCGGCCCGGGCCGCTTCGATGGCGGCGTTGAGGGCGAGGAGGTTGGTGTTGCCGGCCACTTCCTTGATGAGCTGGATGATCTGGCTGATTTCCTGGGCGCGGTGGTTGAGGGCGGCGATGAGGCCGGCGGTCTCAGACACCGAGGCGGCGATGCCTTCCATTTCCGTGGCCGCTTCGTCGGCCACCTGCTTGCCCTCGTCGCACAGTTTGGCGGCGCCCTCGGAGATGTTGAGGGAGTCCCGGGCATTGCCGGCCACCTGCTCGATGCTGGTGAGCATTTCCTCCACCGCCGCCGCCGTGGCTTCCGCCGCTTCGGACTGGGTGTGGGAACGGTCTTCCACCTGGGCGGCGATTTGCGCCAGCTGCTCCGCTTCCTGGGCCAGGGTGGCGGTATTGCCCATGACGCCGGCGACGGTGTCCCGCAGGCTGGCGAGGGTGGTTTCCAGGTGGCGGGCGGTTTCCCCCAACTCGTTCTGGTGGTGGTAGTCCACCCGGGCGTTGAGGTCGCCGGAGGCGGCCCGTTGCAATGTCTCTTTCAGGGTGTGGATGCCCAGGGTCATGCTGCGGGCCAGCAGCACGGACATGAGGGTGGCGGCGGCGCCGGCCAGGGCGCCGATGAGCAGGGTGCCCAGCACCAGGTAGCGCATGCGGTCGCCGCCCTCGGCGGCCTGGGCGTAGGTGGTCTCCACGTTGCGCTCCTGGAGCTTGACCAGTTGCAGCATGGGGCCCAGCACGTTCTTCTCCACCACCGGCCAGTCGTCGTCCAGGGTGGAGCGGGTGGCGATCTTGTCGGCGGAGGCGTAGGCGGTTTCCAGGAACTTGTACACCGGCTCCATGGCGCCCATCTGCTGGTCCACGGCGGCCACCAGTTTCTGTTCCTCGTCCGACAGGCGGTCCGCTTTCTGCTGCTTGAAGCGCTGCCACAGCTGGGGCAGTTTTTCCTTCACCTCGGCCAGCTGGCGGGAGGCGTCGGGGAACTGGACGATGTCGAAGGTGACGGCGGCCATGTTGAAGCGGGTGGTTTCCAGCAGCTTGTCGATTTCCATCAGGGTGGAGGCGGGGACCACGGAGCGTTCGTAGACCGACTCCAGGGCGGCGGTGTTCTGGTGCAGGGTGTAGAGGTTCTCGCCGGCCAGGAGGGTGACGACGGCGGCCCAGAACAGGCTGGCGGCGAGGAGGCTGCCGCGGATGCCGAGGGAGGGGAGTTTCATAATTATTTTGTCTTTTCCAAAAGTGGTAATACGTGGAGCCACGTATTCCACCATGCTCCCGTTACGTTTTTGTTACGGCGAGCGGAAAAGCAGGCGGGGCAATGGTTTGAAGCGAATGGACGGTAGATACCGTCTCGTCTGTCAACAGCCACCAGCCCAATTGGACTGGTAAGTGGTCTGCTGCTTGAGCACCCCGAAGCACAAGTGAACGAGTTTACGCATGGCCGCACCGAGGGCCGCCATTTTGGC